>Ga0255338_1000441_pt1 | contig 137479 bp, 143 predicted proteins | sample MeOH1_35cm_T4_19_FD_203715 | JGI IMG/M metagenome (GOLD analysis project Ga0255338, IMG submission 203715) | Sandy soil microbial communities from University of British Columbia, Vancouver, Canada - MeOH1_35cm_T4_195 | ecosystem: Engineered > Artificial ecosystem > Sand microcosm >... | reverse complement strand
GCCTTGATCTCCGCCTTGAACTCGGAAGTCCAGAGGTGCGGGTTCTCGAGCTTGAGCTGGTTGATCAGGTCGATGCCGAAGTTGCAGTGCATCGACTCGTCGCGCAGGATGTACTGGTACTGCTCGGCAGCACCCGTCATCTTGTTCTGCCGGCCGAGCGCCAGGATCTGCGTGAAGCCGACATAGAAGAACAGGCCCTCCATCAGGCAGGCGAACACGATCAGGCTCTTGAGCAGCGTCTGGTCGTTCTCGGCGGTGCCGGTCTGGAAGTTCGGATCCATGATCGCCGAGATGAACGGGAGCAGGAACTGGTCCTTGTCGCGGATGGAGGGGATCTCGTTGTACGCGTTGAAGATCTCGGCCTCGTCCAGGCCGAGCGACTCGACGATGTACTGGTAGGCGTGCGTGTGGATCGCTTCTTCGAATGCCTGGCGCAGCAGGTACTGGCGGCACTCGGGCGCCGTGATGTGGCGGTAAGTGCCCAGCACGATGTTGTTGGCGGCCAGCGAGTCGGCCGTCACGAAAAAGCCCAGGTTGCGCTTGATGATGCGGCGCTCGTCCTCGGTCAGACCATTCGGGTCCTTCCACGTGGCGATGTCGCGCGTCATGTTCACTTCCTGCGGCATCCAGTGGTTGGAGCAGGCGGCGAGGTATTTTTCCCAGGCCCACTTGTACTTGAACGGCACCAGCTGGTTGACGTCGGTCTGACCGTTGATGATGCGTTTGTCGGCGGCGTTGACGCGGCGGTGGCTGGCGGATTGCTCAGCCTGCGCAAGCGCTGGAGCAGCGGTGCGGACCACCGGTGCGAGCGCGACATCGTCGAGTGCGCGAAGGGCCGGTTGCGAAATTTGGGGGTGACTCGCCTCGCGGTTCGCGAAGGAAACGCTGTTCGGAGCTGGCGATGTGGGCTTGACTTCTTCGTCCCAGGTCAACATAAGTTTTCCAATGCTCGGATTATGTGAGCAGTGATGCGAATTGCAAAGTGTCCGTTCACATCACTGCCCGATTGTGTTGCTCAATTGCATCGCGATGTGTCGGAGAACACCGACAAAATTTCGCGATGCGTGTTCTTCATTGACAGGCTTCGCAGCCCGGATCGTCGATCGCGCAGAACTTGATGTCGGTCGCCGGCGCGCTCGCATTCACGCTCGCTTCCATCTGCGCTTTCGCGGCGACCGCAGCCTTCTCGAGTGCACCCATGTTGCCGTTGGCCGTGCCCGACGACACTGCGTTGAGGCGGCCCGATTGCACCGTGGATTTCTCGGCGTGCGTCGCGCTCGTGGTGCGCAGGTAGTAGGTGGTCTTCAGGCCGCGCAGCCACGCGAGCTTGTAGGTGTCGTCGAGCTTCTTGCCCGAGGCGCCCGCCATATAGATATTGAGCGACTGGGCCTGGTCGATCCACTTCTGGCGGCGCGCCGCGGCTTCCACCAGCCACATGGGCTCGACCTCGAAGGCCGTCGCGTAGAGCGCCTTGACCTCCTGCGGCACCCGGTCGATCGGGCGTAGCGAGCCGTCGAAGTGCTTCAGGTCCATGACCATCACGTCGTCCCACAGGCCCAGGCGCTTCAGGTCGCGCACCAGGTAGTGGTTGATGACGGTGAACTCGCCCGACAGGTTGGACTTGACCGACAGGTTGCCGAAGCACGGCTCGATCGAGGCGTCCACGCCGATGATGTTGGAGATGGTGGCCGTCGGGGCGATCGCCAGGCAGTTGGAGTTGCGCATGCCGTCCGTGGCGATCTTCTTGCGCAAGGCGTCCCAGTCGAGCGTGGCGGAACGGTCGACTTCCACGTAGCCGCCGCGTTGCGTGGCCAGCAGGTCCAGCGTGTCCAGCGGCAGGATGCCCTTGTCCCACAGCGAGCCCTTGTAGCTGGAGTATTTGCCGCGCTCGCGGGCCAGTTCAGTCGAGGCCCAGTAGGCGTGGTAGCAGACGGCTTCCATCGACGTGTCGGCGAAGTCCACCGCTTCCTGCGAGGCGTAGGGAATGCGCAGCTCGTACAGCGAGTCCTGGAAGCCCATGATGCCCAAGCCCACCGGGCGGTGGCGCATGTTGGAGTCGCGCGCCTTCTTCACGGCGTAGTAGTTGATGTCGATCACGTTGTCGAGCATGCGCATCGCCGTGGTGATCGTCTTCTTGAGCTTGTCGTGGTCCACGCCGCCGTCCTTCAGGTGCTGCAGCAGGTTCACGGAACCCAGGTTGCAGACGGCGGTCTCGGTGTCGCTGGTGTTGAGCGTGATCTCGGTGCACAGGTTGGACGAGTGCACCACGCCCGCGTGCTGCTGGGGCGAACGGATGTTGCAGGCGTCCTTGAAGGTGATCCAGGGATGGCCGGTCTCGAACAGCATCGACAGCATCTTGCGCCACATGTCGGTGGCCTGCACCGTCTTGCTGGGCTTGATCTCGCCGCGCCGGGCCTTCTCTTCGTAGGCGACGTAGGCCTTCTCGAATTCAATGCCGAACTTGTCGTGCAGGTCGGGCACGTTGGAGGGAGAGAACAGCGTCCATTCGCCCTTTTCCATGACACGGCGCATGAACAGGTCGGGAATCCAGTTGGCCGTGTTCATGTCGTGGGTGCGGCGGCGGTCGTCGCCGGTGTTCTTGCGCAGTTCCAGGAACTCTTCGATGTCCAGGTGCCAGGACTCCAGGTAGGTGCACACCGCGCCCTTGCGCTTGCCGCCCTGGTTGACGGCCACGGCCGTGTCGTTGACCACCTTCAGGAAAGGCACGACGCCCTGCGACTCGCCGTTGGTGCCCTTGATGTGCGAGCCCAGGGCGCGCACGCGCGTCCAGTCGTTGCCCAGGCCGCCCGCGAACTTGGACAGCAGGGCGTTTTCCTTGATGGACTCGTAGATGCCGTCCAGGTCGTCCGGCACGGTGGTGAGGTAGCACGAAGACAGCTGCGAGCGCAGGGTGCCGGCGTTGAACAGGGTGGGCGTGCTGGACATGAAGTCGAAACTCGACAGCACTTCGTAGAACTCGATGGCGCGGGCTTCGCGGTCGATCTCGTTCAGGGCCAGGCCCATGGCCACGCGCATGAAGAAGGCCTGCGGCAGCTCGATGCGCGTCTTGCGCACGTGCAGGAAATAGCGGTCGTACAGCGTCTGCAGGCCGAGGTAGTCGAACTTCAGGTCGCGCTCGGCCTTGAGGGCGGCGCCAAGCTTCTTCAGGTCGTACTGAAGCAGCTTCTCGTCCAGGAGCTCGTTGTCCACGCCCTTCTTGATGAAGCCGGGAAAGTAGTCGGCGTAGCTGCCGGCCATCTCGGCGGGCGGCAGGTCGCGGCCCAGTACCTCCTTGAAGATGGTGTGCAGCAGCAGCCGCGCGGTGGCGTAGGTGTAGTCCGGGTCTTTTTCGATCAGTGTGCGCGCGGCCAGGATGGAAGCCTTGTAGACCTCGTCCATCGGGACGCCGTCGTACAGGTTGCGCATGGTCTCGGCCATGATCGGGTCGGGCTTGACGTCGGCGCCCAGGTTCTGGCAGGCCGACACGATCAGGCCCTTCAGGTGGTCCAGGTCCAGCGGAACGCGCTGCCCGCCATCGATCACGTGCAGCGTCGGGGTGGCGGGGGCTTCCTGCACGTTCTGCTTGGCGCGTTCCTGGGTGCGGCGCTCGCGGTACAGCACATAGGCGCGGGCGATCTCATGATGTCCGCCGCGCATCAGGCCGAGTTCGACCTGGTCCTGCACGTCTTCTATATGGAAGGTGCCGCCGCCCGGGCGCGAACGCATCAGGGCCCGGATCACGGCCTGGGTCAGGCCGTCCACGGTCTCGCGCACGCTGGCCGAAGCAGCGCCCTGCGTGCCGTGCACGGCCAGGAACGCCTTCATCATCGCGATGGCGATCTTGTTCGGCTCGAATGGCACCACGGCGCCGTTGCGGCGGATGATCTGGTAGTGGGCGAGGGAGTTGGTACCGCTGTTCGCGGAAACCGGGTTGATGTGCTGCGCGCCTGTGGCCGCGGCATGGGGAACGGACGGGGTCGTCGCAATTTGCATGTGGTTTCCTCTACTGCTGTTTGTTCTGCAAAGGGACCGGAGTGTAACCGGCTGCCCGACCGAGGCACTATATATGGGGCCTTTCGGCTTTACAAGCACTATAGGTAGTGGTTTCCCGTAAGTGCCGGTGCATATCTCTGTGGATACCTTGTGCACCGTTGGCTACGGCCGAGCAGGCAACCGCACCGGCCCTGCATCCGCTGTGCACAGGGGCCGATTACGCGGGGAAGTACGCCGCGGGCCAGGCGAGGCTGGCGCGCAACACACGCCAGTCGAAGCCGGCGCCGGGGTCTTGCTTTCGGCCGGGCGCGATGTGCTCGTGCCCGGCGATGTGGGCCACGGGATAGCGCTGCGCGATCGCCGCACACAAGCCGGCCAGCGCCTCATACTGCTCCGGCTCGAAGGTCCCGCCCTCCAGACCTTCCAGCTCGATGCCCACGGAATCGTCGTTGCACTCGCCGCGGCCACGGTACTGCGAGGCGCCGGCGTGCCACGCGCGGTCGTCACAGCTGACGAACTGCCAGAGCTCGCCGTTGCGGCGGATGTAGAAATGCGACGACACCGCCAAACCCTCGATGCTCTTGAAATACGGGTGCGCGTTCCAGTCCAGTGTGTTGGTGAAAAGCTGTTGCACCTCATTGCCGCCGAAATGACCCGGCGGCAGGCTGATCGAATGCACGACGATGAGGTCGACATGCGCGTCCTGTGGGCGCGCACCGAAATTCGGCGAGTCGAGGCGGCGAGCGAAACGGTACCACCCGCCCTGCCAGAGGGCGGGCGCGGCGCTTTCAGGCCGCGCTGTCATTGGGCTCGTCACCATTGGGCGCGGTGATCGCCAGGCGCGCGATGCGGTAGCGGATCTGGCGCAGCGACAGGCCCAGCCGCTGCGCCGCGGCCGTGCGATTGAAGCCGCTCTCATGCAGCGCCTGCACCAGGATCTCGCGTTCCTGCTGGTCCAGGTACGCCTGCAGGTCGGCCGGCACGGCCCCGGTTGCACGCGCGGGCGGTTCCAGCCCTTGCGCAGGCTCCTGCGGCGCGAGGGCGGGCCGCCGGGTGGGCGCGAAGTCGACCTGCAGTTCTTCGCCGTCGGACAGCGCAACGGCGCGGTGCAGCAGGTTCTCCAGTTCGCGTACGTTGCCGCCCAAGGGGTGCGCGCAGAGTTGCTCTACCACCGTAGGCGACAGCACCGGCAGCGGCATGCCCGATTCATGGGAGATGCGCGACAGCAGGGCGTCGCACAGGGCAGGCAGGTCCTCGCGGCGCTCGCGCAGCGGCGGCACCATGATCTCGATCACGTTGAGACGGTAGTACAGGTCCTGCCGGAACCGGCCGGCGAGCACGTCGGCGGCGAGATCCTTGTGCGTGGCGCTCACGACGCGCACGTCCACGGCGTCCTCCTGCGTCGAGCCGAGTGACCGCACCTGGCGCTCCTGGATCGCGCGCAAAAGCTTGGACTGCATCGCCAGCGGCAGGTCGCCGATTTCGTCGAGGAACAGCGTGCCTTCGCGCGCGGCCTGGAAGTAGCCTTCGCGGTCCTGCGCGGCACCGGTGTAGGAGCCTTTCTTCGCGCCGAAGAACTCCGCCTCCAGCAATGATTCGGGAATGGCGCTGCAGTTGACGGCCACGAATGGCCCGTCCGCGCGATGACTGCAGGCATGGATCGCGCGTGCCACCAGCTCCTTGCCGGTGCCGGACTCACCGCGCACGAGCACCGGCGCCATGCTGCGCGCGACCTTCGCGATCCTCTCTTTGACGATCCGCATGGGTTGCGATTCGCCCACCAGCCGTTGCAGCGCGGCCTGGCCCGTCGGCGCGCGATCCGCCCCGGCCACAGCGCGCGGCTGGGCCGCCGTGCGAACGCGCGCGGGCGTTGCGGTCTCCTGGATCGCCGAGGCCACCACGGTGCGGAACTGCTTGAGGTCCACCGGCTTGGTGAGGTAGTCGAAGGCGCCGGCCTTGAGCGCCTCCACGGCGTTCTCGGCCGAGCCGTAGGCGGTCATGACGATGCAGCGCTCGCTGCGCTGCTGGGCCAGCATGCGGTGCAGCAGTTCGAGCCCCAGGCCGTCGGGCAGCCGCATGTCGGTGATGACGGCGTCGAATTTCTTGGCCTGCAGCTGTTCCCAGGCTTCTGCCAGAGTGCCGGCCGCATCGACCCGGTAGCCCTCGCGCAGGAGCGTGAGTTCGTACAGGGTGCGCAGGTCGGGTTCGTCGTCGACGACGAGAACTTGGGCGGGCGTGGCGGCGGAAGACATCAGGCGGCTATTGTGTCAAATGACGCGGCCCCCGCAAACGGGGCGCCGGCGGGCCGGAAGCTGACGAAGAATTCGTTGCCTTCGCGAGCGTTGCCCGCGGGGCCGGCGACGGCGCGCCGGTAGCCGATGGCGGCGCCGTGACGCTCGCAGAGTTCGCGGCAGATGTACAGGCCCAGGCCGCTGGAGCGGCTTTCCGACGAAAAGAACGGCTCAAACAAATGAAGCTGCACGGATGGCTCCAGCGGCGCTCCGTCGCTCCAGACGTGCAGCCCGGCCTGGCCCGCGTACCGCTCGGTCGCCACGCGGATCGAGTCGGGCTTGTCGTCGGCATAACGCAGCGCGTTGTCCAGCAGATTGACGAGGACACGGCGCAAATGGTCGACGTCGAATGGAACCTGCGCGCCGGCGGCGTCGAGCGCGAGCTGCAGCCGCGCGCCGCTGCGCGTCTGTGTGGCCCAGTCGTTGCACGCCGCCGACACTGCGGCGTCGAGCTCGAGCGTCGGTGGCGCGCCCAGCCCCCTGTGCTGCACGCGCGAGATGTCGAGGATCTCGTCCACGATCTGCGCCAGCCGCTGAGCGTTCTTGCGCACCAGCGAGCTGAGCTGCTTCAGCGCGGGCTCCCGCAAATCCTCTTCCATGAGCGCGTTGGCCTGCGCGATGGCGGCGAGCGGGTTGCGAATCTCGTGCGCCACGGCGGCGGACATCCTTCCCATCGCCGCGAGTTTCTCGGTGCGCAGCCGCGCCTCCATCTCGCGAAGGTCCTCCATGAACATGACGCACAGGCTCTCGGCGTGGTGTTCGTGCGAAGTGAGGCGGGTGCGCACGTGAATACGCCGCGGGCTGGCGCCGTCCTCTTCCAGCGCCAGCTCGGCCTGGTGCGCAGTGCGCTCGGCGAAGGTGCGCTGCGCCAGTGCCATCATCGGCGCCCAGCTGGGTCGGGCTGTCAACGCGAAGGGGGCGAGCGCCTGCCCGCCTTCCGGGCCCAGGAGCGCGCGAGCCGCCGGATTCGCCGTATGGACGCGGCCCTTGGTATCGACGACCAGGACGCCATCCACCAGCGTTTCGATGACGAGCTGGTTCACCTGGGCCTGCATGCGGGCGGCCTGTCTCCCATGACGTGCCGCCTGTTCCTCGCGGGCCAGCCGTGCCGACAGCTGGTTGGCCAGGAACGCCAGTGCGAAGTAACCGGTGCCCGTCAGGCCGGCCTGCAGGAAGCGCGCCGCCGTCTCGGCGGGCACCTCCAGCGAAAGCACCCATGCGTCGGTAAGCAGCAGCAGCGCCACGCCTGCTGCTGTACCGAGGGCCAACAGCGCTGAACCCAGCACCGAGCCCATCAACACGGGCAGGGCGTACAGCGGCGCGTAGTTGATGCCGCCGGCCTGCAGGAACTGCAGCGTCGTCACCGCCAGCAGGTCGACGCCGATCGTGGAAACCCACTGCGGGTCGAACCTGTCGCCCGGCGGCAGCGGCCGCGTATATATGCGAACCAGCACAGTGGCGGCGAAATACGTGAGACACAAGCCGATCAGCCAGCGGCTCACGTTCAGGGTCGGCGCCAGAACGAACAGCACGGACAGCAGCGCCAGCAGCGTCAGGGCAATGGCGACCCGCGCCGTCATGAAGCCGCGCCACAGTCGTGCGAACGCGGATTCCGACGTCAGCGCGGAGTCGGCGGCGAAGCTGATGTCCGGCTGGTGCCCGGGCATGTCATTTTTCCTGCGCGCGCAGACGATGGGCCGCGCAGCAATACAGCTGGCCGTCCGGGCCCGGCAGCGCATCGGAGCGGGGCAGGTGTACCGAGCACACGGGGCATTGCACCATGTCCTGCGGCGCCGCGTTCGGGCCGTCCTTGCGCTTCCGGGCGGGCGGCGCGTCGTCGGCACGGCCGCTTCGCCACAGCCAGAGCACGGCGAGCACCACCAGAAGGAGGATGAGGTATTTCATGGCTGCCCCCTGCCTAGCGCCCTAGCGCTTGAGCACCACTTCCAGCACGAAGCGCGAGCCGGCGTAGGCCAGCAGCAACAGCAGCGAGCCGGTGTAGAGCACACGTACGGCCTTGCGGCCGCGCCAGCCGAAGCGCAGGCGGCCCAGCAGCAGGAAGGCGAACACCACCCAGGACAGGATCGAGAAGATCGTCTTGTGGTCCCAGCGGATGCCGCTGTGGCCCTGCCCATACAGCTTCTCGCTGAAAAAGAGGCCGGCAACGAGGGTGGCGGTCAGCAGCACGAACCCCGCATTGGCGAAGCGGAAAGTCAGGCGCTCCAGCGTCAGAAGAGGCACGCCGGCATGCGGGTCGGCCGCGACACGGATCTGGCGCTCGGCCCGCATCATGAGCCAGGCGTGAACCACGGCGGCGGCGAACAGGCCGTACGACGCGATACCCAGCGCCCAGTGCAGCGGCAGCCAGGGCGAGGCCGCGACATGCAAGGGTGCACCCGGGAAGGCCAGGGCCAGCAACACGGCCATGCTGCCGAGGCCGGCCAGTGCCCAGCGTGCCTGTAATTGGGGAAACATCTGGCGCTCGACCGCATACACGGTGAGCACCAGCCACGCCGTCATCGATATCGCAGGCGCGAAGCCGAACCGGGGCGGATCGCCCAGCAACCCCCAGGCGACCACGACGGCGTGCAGCAGCCATGCCAGCAGCAGGGCCATGCGCGCGGCGCGGTCCGACAGACGGGCATGGCCGGCGGCAGGAACGGCATACGCCGCGGCGGCCGCCAGCGTCAGCACCACGCTTGCAGGGGACGCACTGGCTAGAATCATGGGTCACAGTTTAGCCTTGCTTCCCGCCCGAAGCCCAACGATCCGGTCAACGCCGGGGCATTCTCTTATATGGCTTCTACCCTTACCGACAAACTCTCGCGCCTGGCCAAGGAAATCCGCGGCCAGGCTCGCATCACCGAAGCCAACGTGCAGGACATGCTGCGCGAGGTGCGCATGGCCCTGCTCGAGGCCGACGTCGCGCTGCCTGTGGTGCGCGATTTCATCGCCCGCGTCAAGGAAAAGGCGCTGGGCCAGGAAGTGCTGGGCTCGCTCTCGCCCGGCCAGGCCCTGGTGGGCATCGTCAACCGCGAACTGGCCGCCACCATGGGCCAGGGCGTGTCCGACATCAACCTGCAGGCGCAGCCGCCCGCCGTGATCCTGATGGCCGGCCTCCAGGGCGCCGGCAAGACCACGACTACCGCAAAGCTCGCCAAGCACCTCATCGAAAAGCGCAAGAAGAAGGTGCTGACGGTGTCCGGCGACGTCTATCGCCCCGCGGCCATCGAGCAGTTGAAGACCGTCACGGCGCAGGCCGGCGCGGAGTGGTTCCCCTCGTCGCCGGACCAGAAGCCGGTGGACATCGCGAAAGCGGCGCTCGATTTCGCCAAGCGCGGGTATTTCGACGTGCTGCTGGTCGACACGGCGGGCCGCCTCGCGATCGACGAGGCGATGATGCGCGAAATCAAGGAGCTGCACGCGGCCCTCAATCCGGTCGAAACGCTGTTCGTGGTCGATGCCATGCAGGGCCAGGACGCGGTCAACACTGCGAAGGCATTCAAGGAGGCGCTGCCGCTCACCGGCATCATCCTGACCAAGATGGACGGCGACTCGCGCGGCGGCGCGGCGCTGTCCGTGCGGCAGGTGACGGGTGCGCCGATCAAGTTCGCCGGCGTTTCCGAGAAGATCGACGGGCTCGAGGTGTTCGACGCCGAGCGCCATGCCGGCCGCATCCTGGGCATGGGCGACATCCTCGCACTCGTGGAGCAGGTCACCGCCGGCGTTGACATGGAAGCGGCGCAGAAGCTCGCGGCCAAGGTCAAGAGCGGCACCGGCTTCGATCTGAACGATTTCCTGGGCCAGATCCAGCAGATGAAGCAGATGGGCGGCCTGTCCAGCCTGATGGACAAGATGCCCGCCGCCATGCAGGCGAAGGCCGGCCAGGTCGACATGAACAAGGCCGAGAAGGACATCCGCCGCAAGGAGGGCATCATCCAGAGCATGACGCCGTTGGAGCGCCGCAAGCCCGAGCTGATCAAGGCGACGCGCAAGCGCCGCATCGCCGCCGGTGCCGGCGTTCACGTCCAGGAAGTCAACCGCCTGCTCAATGAGTTCGAGCAGATGCAGGGGATGATGAAGAAGATGAAGGGCGGCGGCCTGATGAAGATGATGAAGCGCATGGGCGGCATGAAGGGTGGCTTGCCCGGCATGCCGCGCTGAGTGTCATTGCGGGCTTGACCCACAATCCATGGAGACGCGCCCGGATGGATGCCGGATCAAGTCCGGCATGACAACCTTTAGGCGGTGACAGCGTCTTTGACCACTACCTCACCCCGCAGCGAATGCGAATTCGCCTCGGTGATGGTGACGTCGATCATCTGGCCGACCAGCCGCTGCGGACCCTTGAAATTCACCATGCGGTTGCACTCGGTGCGGCCGGCCAGCTCGCTCGCGTCCTTGCGTGACGGGCCTTCGACCAGGATGCGTTGCACCGTGCCCACGCGGCTTTCGCTGATGGCGCGCATGTTGCCCTCGATCACCGCCTGCACCTGCTGCAGGCGCTTCAACTTCACCGCATGCGGCGTGTCGTCGTGCAACGTGGCAGCGGGGGTGCCGGGGCGCGGACTGAAGATGAAGCTGAAGCTGTTGTCGTAACCGACATCGTCGATCAGCTTCATCAGCTTGGCGAAATCCTCGTCCGTCTCGCCCGGAAAGCCGACGATGAAGTCGCTTGAAAGCGCCATCTCGGGGCGGATTGCGCGCAGCTTGCGCACGGTGCTCTTGTATTCCATCGCGGTGTAGCCGCGCTTCATGGCCATGAGGATACGGTCGCTGCCGTGCTGCACCGGCAGGTGCAGGTGGCTTACCAGCTTGGGCACCTTCGCGTACACGTCGACGAGTCGCTGCGTGAATTCGTTCGGGTGGCTGGTGGTGTAGCGGATGCGCTCGATGCCGGGTATGTCGGCCACGTACTCGATCAGCAGCGCAAAGTCGGCGATGTCTGCTGTATCGGCCATTCGCCCCCGGTACGCGTTGACGTTCTGGCCGAGCAGCGTCACTTCCTTCACGCCCTGGTCGGCGAGGCCGGCTACTTCCACCAGCACGTCCTCGAACGGGCGGGAGACTTCCTCGCCGCGCGTGTAGGGCACCACGCAGTAACTGCAGTACTTGGAGCAGCCTTCCATGATGCTCACGAAGGCGGTCGCGCCGTCCACGCGGGCGGGCGGCAGATTGTCGAACTTCTCGATCTCCGGGAAGCTGATGTCCACTTGCGGGCGGCGCTCACTCGTCCGCTGGCGCAAGAGCTCAGGCAGGCGGTGCAAGGTCTGCGGGCCGAACACCACGTCCACGTAAGGCGCGCGTTCGATGATGGCGGCGCCCTCCTGGCTGGCGACGCAGCCCCCCACGCCTATCAGCACACCCTTTTGCTTGAGGTGCTTCACGCGCCCCAGGTCGCTGAACACCTTCTCCTGCGCCTTTTCGCGCACGGAGCAGGTGTTGAAGAGGATCAGGTCGGCCTCCTCCACGTCTTTCGTCGGCTCGTAGCCTTCAGCAGCGTTCATCACGTCCGCCATCTTGTCCGAGTCGTACTCGTTCATCTGGCAGCCGAAGGTCTTGATAAATACCTTTTTAGTCATGACAGCCCCGGCTCAGCGGCGCGCGCCGAAGATCAGCGAGAGCAACTCGACGAAGCGCTTGTGGCCATCGGCGCTGCTGCCCGTGCCACCGAGCTTGCCGTACTCCTCCTCCGTGAGGACCCACACCTCATGCACGAGGCCGGCGGCGTCGCGCTTGTAGACCACGGGCAATGTCTTGCCCACGATGCTGCCCGAGAGGACGAGCATATTGTTCAGGTCGCGAATGCGGGATCCGGGCGAGAGATGGTCGGGCTTGCCGTCGACCGTGATCTGAGGCGGGGCGGTGACGATCATCCTGCCCAGGACGACGTCCTTGGGCGCTTCGCGGCGAATGCCCTGGCCGAACGCAGTGAAGGTGATGGAAAGCAGGAGGCCGGCCAGGACTGCGGCAAAAGCCGTCCCGGCACGCCTTCTCGTGCAGCGATTCATGGTGTACATCCAGAGGCTGTGGAGGAAAGGGGTGAAGCGCGATTTTCGCATGCTTCATGGGGTTCCCACCAGGGCCGGCCCGCGAAGGCGGCCGCGTAGCCGCGAGAGCAGCGGCAACACGATCAGCGAAGCCGACAGGACCATGAGGGTGGCCGAGATCGGCGAGTTCCAGAAGATCGACAAGTCGCCGCGCGATAAGAGCAGCGACTGGCGGAACGCCTCCTCCGCCCGGTCGCCCAGAACCATCGCCAGCACCATCGGCGCAATGGGGAAGTCCAGCTTCTTGAAGAAATAGCCGAGGACGCCGAACGCCAGCATCAGGCCAACGTCGGAGACCGAGTTGTTCACGGTGTAGGCGCCGATCACACAGACGACGATGATCACCGGCGCGATGATCGAGAACGGGATGCGCAGGATCGCCGCGAACAGCGGCACCGTGGCGAGCACGACGATCAGGCTCACGACGTTGCCCAGGTACATGCTGGCGATCAGGCCCCAGACGAAGTCCTTCTGCTCGACGAACAGCATCGGGCCAGGCCGCAAGCCCCAGATCATCAGGCCGCCAAGCATCACCGCGGCGGTTGCCGAGCCCGGGATGCCCAGCGCCAGCATCGGCAGCAGCGCGCTCGTGCCGGCGGCATGGTCGGCGGTCTCGGGCGCGATCACGCCTTCCATTTCGCCGGTGCCGAACTTGTCCCCGTTACGCGACAGCTTCTTGGCGATCCCGTAGCTCATGAACGATGCCGCGGTGGGCCCGCCGGGCGTCACGCCCATCCACCAGCCGATGGCCATGCTGCGCAGCAGCGTCGCCCAATAGCGCGGCAGCTTTTTCCACGTCTGGAACACGACCTTCAGATTCAGCTTGGACGCCAGACCCTTGAATGCGAGGTCTTCCTCCATCGTGGCGAGAATCTCGCCGATGCCGAACAGGCCGATCACGGCCACGAGGAAACTGATGCCGCGCAGCAGCTGCGGCACGTCGTAGGTCAGCCTCAGGTTGCCGGACACCGTGTCCATGCCGACCGCGGCGCAGCCAAGCCCGAGCAGCAGCGAGCCGAGCGACTTGATCGGCGATTGGCGCCCGATCCCGATGAAGCTGCAGAAGGTCAGCAGGAACACGCCGAAGAACTCTGGCGGCGAGAAGCGCATCGCGAAGTCGGCCACCCATCCCGACAGAAAGGTGATGACCAGCACGCCCGACAGCGCGCCGAAGAAGGCGGACGTGAACGCGGCTGTCAGCGCCTCGGCGGCGTGTCCCTGGTGCGCCATGGGATAACCATCGAATGTGGTCGCCACCGACGAGGGCTCACCGGGAATGTTGAACAGGATCGACGTCGTCGACCCGCCGAACAGGGCTCCCCAGTACATGCACGACAGCAGGATGATCGCGGATACCGGCGGCATCGTGAAAGTCAGCGGCAGCAACAGCGTGACGCCGTTGGGGGCGCCCAGGCCCGGCAACACGCCGACCAGGATGCCCAGCAACACCCCCACCACCATCAGCAGGAGGTGATAGGGCGTCAAGGCCACGGCAAAGCCGTGCATCAGTGCTTCAAAAGATTCCATCGCGATCCCTCAGTTCGCGCGCATCGCGGCCAGCCATTCGAGGATGGGCCCCTTGTACAGGTCCACCTGGAACCACACCTCGAGCAGCAGGTAGAAGACCGCGCAGACCGCGATCCCTGTCGGAAGCGCGCGCCAGCGATAGCCGCCGTGCCACCACATGAAACCGGCGATGAACAGCGCCGACGCGATGTACAGTCCCAGCCAAGGCACAGCGGCGACGTAGGCCACCATCGGAAGAAAAACCTGAAGCAGTGGCTTGACGCGGTCACGCCGCAAGTAAATCTCGCGTTGTGCCGGATGCCGGCGTCCGCGATACGCCAGCGCGATGGCCACAGCCGACTGGATCAGCCCGACCGCGATGAGCAGCCAGCCGATGCGGAACGGAAAATATCCCGACTCGGGGCCGGTGGGAGTCCACCCGACCCCTTGCTCCAGGCTGCCGTAGACGATCAGCGCGCCCGCGACGCCGAACACCAGCGCCACGCCGAGTTCGGCGGTCCAGCGCGCGAACCCTGGCGGGTGCTGCGCGGTCATTTGAGCAGCCAGCCGGCGTAACCGAAGATTTCCTTGGCGTGCTCGGTGTCCTGGGTGGTGTACTTCGTCACGGCATCGCCCGTGGCGAACGTGCCGTTGAGCGCGTTCTTGGCCAGGAATTCCTGCCATTCGGGCGTTTGCGAGACTTTCTTGAACACGTCAGCGTAGAAGGCCAGGGGATCGGCCTTCACGGCCGAGGACATGTAGATCACGCGCGGCATCTGGTACTGGTCGATGGGCAGGCCTTTTTCCTTGCAGGTCGGGATATCGCTCCAGGCCATCGTCGTCGTGACCTTCTGCGTGTACTTCATCCTCTCCTTGGCAAACACGCACAGCGGCTTCACCTGGCCGGCGCGCCACTGCGAGATGTTCTCGTTCGGGTTGTTGACGTTGGAGCTGATGTGCTTGCCGGCCAGCTGCGTGGCGGCCTCTCCGCCGCTCTTGAACGGGACGTAGGCGAGCTTCGTGCCGTATGTCTTGTTGATCAGCTCGTTGAGCGTCTGGTCGGTGTCCTTGGATTGCGAGCCACCCATGATGTACTTGGCCGGGTCGGCCTTCACGGCGTCGAGGTAGGCCTTCGGGCCGTCGAATTGCGAATCGGCCGGAACCCATATGAGGAATTCATCGAGCGCCATCATCGCCACCGGCTTCAGTTGCGCGTACTGGTAGGGCACCTTCAGCACCAGCGGAAGCAGGTACGCGTTGTTCGTGCCGAACGCGACCTTGTGCGGATCCCCGTTGGAGGCGGCCACGTCCAGGAAGCCTTCGGCCCCGGCGCCGCCGGACTTGTTCGTGACAATGATGTTCTGGTCCATCAGCTTGTGCTTCACGATGATCGACTGCACCAGGCGCGCGAACTGGTCGGTCCCGCCACCGGCGCCGGATGGCACCACGAATTCGACCGGTTTGGTCGGTTTCCAGTCCGCCGCCTGCGCGACGGTGGGCAACAGCAGCGCCGCCGCGACGGCGGCTGCGATGGTGTGAATCCTGTGGGTCGTGTTCATGGGTGCTCCTTCTGCGTCATGGTTGCTGAAATGTCCCGATAAGGGGATGTGCGTGATCAAGAGAATCCGGGCAGCCGCAGTGGCGCCCAGACCCGGGCGAGCGCGGAGCCTTCGAGCGCGAGCGCCGCGGCCGGAACATCGGTGCCGCAGGGCACGTCGTGCAGCAGCCGCTTGTTCGCCGCCAAGTAGTACGGTGCGGCGCCCTGCGCCTGCTGCGCGGGCAACAGACGCGCGGCCACGCCCTGTATCTCGTGCATGTGGCCGCCCATCGCCAGGACTTCGCCGGCGCGCAGGTCGCGCGTAGCGCGGGCGACCATCAAGGCGTGGGGCTCCTGCGACGTACTGCCGGACGAGCGGCCGTGCAGCACGGCGGAATACACCGAGTGCAGGCTCTCCAGGCCCATCAGGTGGAAGGGCCGGTAGATGCACGCATAGCGGCCGCTCTTGCCAACCACATGCCCCTTCTCCTGCAGCAGCTGCCATACAGCGCGGTCGGTGCAGCGCACGATCACGAAGACCCCGCCGCCGAAGCTGGCCTCGTCGTTGCGGCGCAGGGGGTTGAACACGTCGACCACCCCGGTGCGCGTGAGGATGCCGCCATCCTCCACTGGCACGAACACGTCGGCCAATTCCGAGGTGCGGCACAGCGGGTAGCTCAATGCGTCGCAGGCCGGCAGCAGCCCGGTCGAATTGGCCACGACGTTCATCTCGCAGTAGTCGGGCGTGGCGTTGAGAGGGAACGCGTGCAGCGCCTGGCGGCGGGCCTCGAGCGTCGAGGCCATGTTGGCCCCGAAGGTCCACAGCTTGTCCAGCCCCGGAGTTGCGCGCGACACCCCGGCGTGCGAGACAGCGTCGCCTTTCGGGTCGTAGATGAAGTCGTGCTCGCTGGCCTTGCCCGCGCAGACCACGTCGAAGCCGAGCACCCGCGCCCAGGTGACCAGCTCGATCAGGGCAGCCGGTTGGTCGCCGTCGACCGTGGTGTAGACCACGCCATGCTCCAGGGCGAGCCGGTTGAGCCAGGGGCCGACCACCGAGTCGGTCTCCTTGGTCACCATGCCGACGTGCACGCGGCGGCGCAGCGCGGCTTCGGCGAGCGCCAGGCTCGCTTCGGGCGCGCCGGTGGCCTCGATGAGGATGTCGTGCGGCGCGTGGGCCAGCAATCCGGCATCGGCGACGAGCGCGATGCGGCCTGCGGCGTCGCGGACATGGGTTGCGCTGGTGCACAGCCGCAGCGACTGCGGCTCGTAACCCATCTGCAGCAGCGTGGCGTGCAAGCCCTCGACGTCGCGGTCGCATAGCACGGAGAGATCGACCTGCGGGGCGACCCGGCATTGCGCTATGAAGGTGCGCCCGAAACCGCCGTTGGCGCCCGTCAGCGCGATGCGGATGCGGCGGCCCTGCAGTTCGTGGAAAAGAAGTTCGTAGTTCAAAGGTCCCATCCTCAGCGCGTAGTCTTCATCACCGCCTGCGTCGTACGGTGTACCTGGTCCAGGTGGCGGCACATAGCCGCCACCGCGGCGTCGGGAGCGCCCGTGCGCAATGCGTCGACGATTTCCTGGTGCTCGGCGACGCTGTGCGCGATCGCGTTGCGGCGCACCAGCGCCAGGCGCCGGTACTCGAGCGCATAGCCGTAGAAGTCGAACACGACGTCGGCCAGCAAGCCGTTGCCGCATGCGCGGTACAGCGTGTGGTGGAACTCCTGATCGGAGATCTGGAACCGCACCGGATCGTTGGTCATCGAGCGCTGTTCATCGACCAGGGCCTGCAGCCGCGCCAGCTGGGCCGGCGTGATGCGCTGGGAGGCGAGCCAGATGACTTGCACCTCCACGGCAGCGCGGGCCTCGGCCACTTCGTCGAGCGAGCGATTCTTCAGGTCGCCGAGGATTCCCACGGACTCGTGCAGCGGCATCGTGCCGCGCCCGATCACTTTCGTGCGCGCACCCTGGCTGACCTCGACCATCTTGCGCGCCTGCAACACGCCGATGGCCGCGCGTACCGTCTCGCGCGAGACACCGAGCGTCGCGGCCAGTTCTCGTTCGGACGGCAGCTCGTCACCGGGACGCAGCAGGCCCGAGTGGATCATGTAGGCGAGCTTGTCGTTGATCTGGTCCTTGACCGTGCGCTTGGCGATCGGACCCCGGTCACCCGGAATGCGGTCGATTAGTTGCAGGCGATGTGACATGGATGCTGGCCAACTGGTCTGGAAAGCATACCACTTGGCGCGACCGTGATGACAGGCTCTGGCCGTCGGGGTTTTTACTGAGCGGGATCGCCGGAAAAGAAAAAGCCCGCTACCAACGGGCAGCGGGCTTTGATCGGATCTGGTGGCGCTTCACGGATTCGAACCGCGGACCTGTGGATTATGATTCCATCGCTCTAACCGACTGAGCTAAAGCGCCGAGCCCTCAATTATAGCCAATCACGGGCTATTGGTGCTTGAACTGGGCCTTGCGCTTGTTGACGAACGCGTCCATGCCTTCCTTCTGGTCGGTGGTGGCGAAGAGGGCGTGGAAAATGCGGCGTTCGAACATCACCCCATCGGACAGGCCGCTTTCGAACGCGCGGTTCACCGATTCCTTGGCCGCCATCACGGAGATCTGCGAGAACTCGCAGATCGTGAGGGCGGCGCCCAGCGCTTCGTCCATCAGCTTGTCCAGCGGGACGACGCGACTGGCGAGGCCCACGCGCTCGGCCTCCTGCGCGTTCATCATGCGCGATGTGAGGATCATGTCCATCGCCTTGGACTTGCCCACGGCGCGCGGCAGGCGCTGCGTGCCGCCCGCGCCAGGGATGATGCCCAGCTTGATTTCGGGCTGGCCGAACTTCGCATTGTCCGCGGCGATGATGAAGTCGCACATCATTGCCAGCTCGCAGCCGCCGCCCAGGGCGAAGCCGCTCACGGCGGCGATTACGGGCTTGCGGATGGAGCGGATCGTCTCCCAGTTGCGCGTGATGTAGTCGCCCTTATAGACGTCGGCAAAGCCGTAGCTCGCCATCGCGCCGATGTCAGCGCCGGCCGCGAAGGCCTTCTCGCTTCCCGTGACGATCATGCAGCCGATGGCCTCGTCGGCGTCGAAGGCCTTGAGCGCGGCGCCGAGCTCGTCCATCAACTCGTTGCTCAGCGCATTGAGCTGCTTGGGGCGGTTCAGCGTGACGATGCCGACCTTGCCCCCTTCGGTGCGTACCTCGATATTTTCGTAGCCCATGCGGGAATCTCCTTGTCTAGAATTTTTCGACTATACCGAAGGGCGAAATTAGCCGACCGATTGGTCGGCTAATGGTAGAGTAATGTCGAAAGACTGGCCTGGGCCTTAACAATGGAGCTTCCGATGACAGAAGAACCCGTCCTGTACGAGACCCGCGGCGCTGTGGCGCTCGTCACGCTCAACCGGCCTCAATCACTCAACAGCTTCACGCGCGCCATGCACCAGGCGCTGTGGGCGGCGCTCGACAAGGTAGAGGCGGACAAGGCCATCCGCGCCGTCGTGATCACCGGCGCGGGCCGAGGCTTTTGCGCCGGCGCCGACCTCGCCGAATTCGACTTCGAGCCTGGCCCCGACCTGGTCAAGCGCGCCGACCCCGGCCCCGTCATCGAGCAGGCCTTCAACCCGACGGTGCGCAAGCTACAGGCCTTGCGCGTGCCCACGGTGGCCGCGGTCAACGGCGTGGCGGCCGGCGCGGGCGCATCGCTTGCGATGACCTGCGATCTCGCTGTGGCCGCGCCCGGCGCGAGCTTCATCCAGGCCTTCAGCAAGATCGGGCTGATCCCCGACGCCGGGGGTACCTGGTTCCTCATCAAGAAGCTCGGGCTCGCGCGGGCCATGGGCGCGGCGATGCTGGGTGACAAGCTGAGCGCCAAAGACGCCAAGGAGTGGGGAATGATCTGGGACGTCGCGCCCGAGGGGGAGGATTGCGTGGAAGCCGCGATGAAGCTGGCGCAGCGCCTGGCCACCCTGCCCACCCAGGCGCTGGTCGCGACCCGGCACCTGCTGCGGGGCGCGGCCTCGCGCGACCTGGATGCACAGCTCGACGCGGAGCGCGACATGCAGTCGGCGATGGGCAAGACGCATGACTACATCGAGGGCGTCATGGCCTTCCGCGAGAAGCGCCCGGCGCAGTTCAAGGGCGAATGAAGATGGACGAAAAAGAACTCGCCGCCCGCGTGGGCGAAGCGATGTTCGCGGTCGACAGGGCTACCAAGGATCTGCTGGGCATCGAGCTTCTCACCTGCGAGCCGGGCCGTGCCGTCATGCGCATGACGGTGCGCGAGCCCATGCTCAACGGCCACGACATCTGCCACGGCGGCCTGATCTTCACGTTGGCCGATTCCACCTTCGCCTACGCGTGCAACAGCCGCAACCTGAACACCGTGGCCGCCGGCTGCAGCATCGAGTTCCTGAAGTCCGGCAGGGCCGGCGACGTGCTGACCTGCGAAGGGGTGGAGCGTGTGCTGCAGGGCCGCCATGGCATCTACGACATGACGGTCACCAACCAGGACGGCGAGGTGGTCGCGATGTTCCGCGGCAAGAGCACGCAGATCAAGGGCAACGTCATCCAAGGGGCCGCATGAAGAGTTTTCCGCTGGAGCCGATCGAGAGGGCCGGCCTCGACGAACTGAGGGCGCTGCAGTTCAAGCGCCTGCAGGCGACGCTGCGCCACGCGCACGACAACTCACCGGCGTATCGCGCGAAGTTCGACGCAGCCGGCGTGGCGCCGGAAGATTGCCGCTCGCTCGCCGACCTCGCTAAATTCCCGTTCACGACCAAGCACGACCTGCGCGCCCACTATCCCTTCGGCATGTTCGCGGTGCCGCGCGAAGAATGCGTGCGCATTCATGCGTCCAGCGGCACCACGGGCAAGCCCACGGTGGTGGGGTACACGAAGAACGACATCGACACCTGGTCGAACGTGATGGCGCGCAGTATCCGCGCCGCCGGCGCGCGGCCGGGCGACCTGGTCCACGTGAGCTACGGCTACGGCCTCTTCACGGGCGGGCTGGGCGCGCACTACGGCGCCGAGAGGCTGGGCCTGACAGTGGTGCCCTTTGGCGGCGGCCAGACCGAGCGCCAGGTGCAGCTGATCAACGATTTCCGGCCCGACATCATCATGGTGACCCCCAGCTACATGCTGGCGATCGCCGACGAATTCGAGCGGCAGGGGTTCGATCCCGCCCAATCCAGCCTCCGCCTGGGCATCTTCGGCGCGGAACCGTGGACCAACGACATGCGCATGGCGATCGAAAAGCGCATGGGCATGGACGCTGTCGACATCTATGGCCTGTCGGAAGTGATGGGCCCGGGCGTGGCCAATGAGTGCGTCGAGACCAAGGACGGGCCGACCATCTGGGAGGATCATTTCTACCCCGAGATCATCGATCCGGAAACCGGCAAGGTGCTGCCCGACGGCGAGTTCGGCGAGCTGGTGTTCACCAGCCTGACCAAGGAGGCGCTGCCCATCATCCGCTACCGTACGCGCGACTTGACCCGCCTCTTGCCCGGCACGGCGCGCACCATGCGCCGCATGGAAAAGATCACCGGCCGCAGCGACGACATGATGATCCTGCGCGGCGTCAACGTGTTCCCGACGCAGATCGAGGAGCTGATTCTCAAGCGCGCGGAACTCGCGCCTCACTACCAGTGCATCCTGGGCCGCGAGGGCCCGCTGGATTCGCTCACGGTGGCCGTGGAAACGCGTCCCGGCATTTCGCCCGAAAGCCTGGAGGCGCGCGGGGCCGCCAAGATGCTGGAGCACGAGATCAAGGTGTACGTCGGCACCTCGGTGCGTGTGGATCTGCGCGCTGAAGGCGGCATCGAGCGCAGCCAGGGCAAGGCCAAGCGGGTGCTCGATCAGCGCAAGTAAGCCTCGGCGTTAGTGCTGTCCCAGAAGTTCATGGCGGTTGCGGGATCAGGGCGACGGGTCGCTCCCCCACACTGCGCCTGCTAGTTCCGCGATCGCGCAGTTATGTGCGGGACAGCACCCCAGCTAGTGCCCTCAGCGTTGTTCTATCTTGTCGACCATGAGGTCGACGTAGGTCGCGTCGCCCATCGCGACGCGGATGCGTACCGGCAGGTATTGCAGGCTCGGCGCGAACCAGATCTCGGCCGTGATGTTGCCGCGGGGGTTGGTGATACGCCGCGGCTTCAGGTGGAATGCGTCGATGCCTCCGAGACTGGGCGATTGCAGCGTTTCCTGGCCCACGATGTCATAGGTCCATAGGTCCACGCCACCGGGCCGCGCCAGCCAGATGTTCACGCTGCGGCCCACTTCCAGGGTGTCCTGGCCGGTGGCGAAGCGATGGCCCAGCTCGACGAACTGGCTGGCCGTGTCCTGCACGCCTTGCGGGCGTGGGACGCTGCGCCCGTCATTGAGCACGACGTTCGAGTCGCCCAGCTTTGCTGCGCGCGGACCGCTGCGGCGAAGTTCCTCGTAAGCACGTGGGAAGAGACCCTGCGGCGTCACCTCGCCCTGGCTGGTGAGCACCAGCGACGCCAGCAATGTCACGTCGATTTCGATGCGCGCCTGGTAACGCTCCCCCTCGCGCTGCCATTGCACGCGTGCGTTGCCATGCAGCTCGCCGCTGCGGAACTGGCCGCCCAGCCGGTAATTCAGGCGCGTGTCCGCCGGCCAGGTATCGAGCGCGGCGTTCGCGGTGCCCGCTGCCGATGCGGCGGGTTCCGCAGGTGTGGCCGCGCTCGCGGCCGGCTCCGGCGCAGGCGCAAGGGCTTGCTGCTCAGGCGCCGGCTGCGACTGCTCCTCGCGCGGCGCGGGAGGGGCCTCGGCCTGCGCGGAATCCGGCTCCGAGGCGACCTTCTCCGGCACGGGCGCCGCGGGCAAGGGCCGCTTCGATGCGACGACCCGCCGCTTCGCCGGTGCGCCGGCTCCGACGGTGGGGACCGGCACGGCCGCAGGCGCTTCCTGCTGCAGGACGCGGGTGAACATCGGCGTGGCCAGAGGCTGCAGGAGGCTCGTTTGCTGCAACTGGCCGGCGAGCCAATCGATCGTCACGATGTGGAGCAACAGCACGCCCGCCAGCAGTGCCAGCAGCCGCGTGCGCGGCCGATTCAGGTGTGCGCCGCCAGCCATGGCTGGGCCCGGGCGGCGTCTCGCTGCACCAGCCGCCATGTGGTGACTGCCGGCAACGCCAGCTCCAGCCGCATCAGGCGACGGTCGCGCGCGACCAGCACCGTCACCTTCTTGTGAGTGCCCGCATAAAACAGCAGGTCGTCCAGCTTCGTAAGCCGCCAGCCCGTGCCGGCTACTTCGACGCCCAGCAATTCGTCGTTGGCCGCCATGCCCGCCTGTTCCGCGGCGCCGCCACGCAGCACCGTCTTGAGCTGGATGCCCGAGCTCTCGGTGACGCGCAGGCCCAGGCGCTGTTGCAGCTGCGCCGGCTCCTCGAGCACCACGATGCCGTGCGGCTGCAGCAATTCCTCCAACGGGAGCTCGCGCGTGCCGTGCACCCACGCCGCCATTTCGCGCGTGAAGGCGCGGCCGCCCAGGTCCTTGAGCACCGCCGCGAAGTCCGCCTCCGTCATGGGGCCGGCCTTGCAGCGCAACCACAGCGCGCGCATCACTTCGTCGAGCGTGGTGTGGCCCTCCGCGCGCAAGGTGAGGTCGAAGCACAGCGCCACCAGCGCACCCTTGGTGTAGTAGCTCACCGTCGCGTTGGCGGTGTTCTCGTCCTGCCGGTAGTACTTCACCCAGGCATCGAAGCTGGCCTGGGCCACGGGCTGCACTTCGCGTCCCGGCGTCTGCAGCACCTGGTTGATGGTCTTGTTCAGCAGCCTGAGATAGGTCGCATCGTCGATCAGGCCGGCGCGGCGCAGCAGCAGGTCGTCGTAATAGCTGGTGAAGCCCTCGAAGAACCAGAGCAATTGCGTGTAGTTCTCGCGCGCGTAGTCGTAGTGCGTGAACTCGGCCGGACGCAGGTGCTTGACGTTCCAGGTGTGGAAATACTCGTGGCTGATGAGGCCGAGCAGGGTGACGTAGCCGTCGGTCTGGCGGGCCTCGCCCAGGCGCGGCAAGTCGCGCCGCGACGCGATCAGTGCCGTGGAGTTGCGGTGCTCGAGCCCGCCGTAACCCTCGTCCACGCAGTTGAGCATGAAGAGGTAACTCTTGTGCGGCGGCCGCTTGCGGTCATGCCAAAAGCGAATTTCGGTCTCGCAGATCTTGTGCACGTCGGCCAGCAGGCGAGCACTGTCGAACGATTCGCCGGCGCCCGCTACCACGAGGCGGTGCGGCACGCCGCCAGCCTTGAATTCGGCGCTCCAGAAAGTGCCCATTTCCACCGGGCAGTCCACCAGCTCGTCGTAGTCTGCCGCCAGGTAGGTGCCGAAGCCTCGCTTGCCCACTCGATGGGGCGCGAGGCTGGTTGCGGCTTCCCAATGCGCGATCGACTTGCCGGCAACCAGCTCGAGCGAATGCACGGACTGTTCCTGCCCATGCACTTTCAGGCACAGGCTGGTGCCGTTGAAGAATCCGCGCCGGGTGTCCAGCCAGGCAGTGCGCACGGAGTTGTCGAAGGCATAGACCTCGTAGGTGAGCACCAGCGAGCTACTGGGCACGCATTCGACCTGCCAGCTGTGCTTGTCCAGCTGCTGTACGGTGACGGGGCGACTGTCCTGCCGGGCCGCGAGCCGCTGCAGGTGCTTGGAGAACTCGCGCACCAGATAGCTGCCGGGAATCCATACCGGCAGCGAAACGACTTGCTGGGCCGCGGGCTGGGCGATGCTGAGTGTGACGCGAAAAAGATGGGCGTGCAGGTCCGCGGCTTCGACCCGGTAGTGCACACTCGCGCCGCGGGGAGGCGATGCGGTCACTGCTTGACGGCGGCGAGGAGTTTTTCGACCTGCTGGGCGGGAATGGCACCGGGAACGCGTGTGCCGTCCGCAAACACCATCGTGGGCGTGCCGGTAATCTTGTACTTGCGGCCGAACTCGACGTTGCGCGCCAGGGCCGTGGTGTCGCAGCTTGCCGCCGCCGGCAGGGCATCGCGAACCATCCAGTCCAGCCAGGCCTTCGCCTTGTCCTTGGAACACCACAGGTTGCGCGACTTTTCGGTGGAATCTGGCCCCAGGATCGGGTAGAGGAACATGTGGATGGTGACGTTGTCCACCTTCTGCAGGTCGCGCTCGAAGCGCTTGCAGTAGCCGCAGTTAGGGTCTTCGAACAGCGCGATCTTGCGCTTGCCGTTGCCGCGCACGATGGTGAATGCGTCCTTCAGCGGGAGCGCGGCGAAGTCGATGGCCAGCAGTTTTTCCTGACGCTCCTCGGTGAGGTTCTGTTGCCGCTTGGTATCGATCAACTGGCCGTGCAGCAGGAAGTTGCCTTCAGCGTCGGTGTAGTAGAGATCGCTGCCCACGCGCACCTCGAAGAGGCCGGGCATCGGGGTCTTGCCGACCTCGTCGATCTTGCCCATCTGCGGCAGGCGCTCCGTGAGGTTCTTGCGGATCGCGGCTTCCTGCGCCTGCGCGCTCGCCACGAAGAGGGCTACGGAGGCGATGACTGCCAGGGCAGCGGTCTTGGTCGGTTTCATTGTTGTTCCATCACTAAATCACAAGCTCGTTGGCTTAAAGCCGGCCCATGGCCTGGCGCGCTACCCAATCCTTCAGCGGGCCGCTGTGGTCGAACCCGCTCATGCCCCAGTTGCGCAGGCTGGACCAGGGCTCGGCCTGCTGTGCAAAGAGCTGCTGCAGGCCGTCCGTCGCAGCCCCCATCGCCAACACATCGCCCTTGCGCGAGCGTTCATACCTTCGCAGCAGCTTCGCGTCGCCGACGGTACGCCAGGTTTCGCGTTCGTGCAGCACGCGGGCCAATTCCTTGGCGTCCGCGAGTCCCAGGTTCAGGCCCTGTCCGGCCAGCGGGTGCACCGTGTGCGCCGCATCGCCGGCCAGCACCCAGCCCGGCCCGCACCAGCGATCGGCCTGCGCCAGCTGCAGAGGCCAGGCCGCCCGATCGCTCGCCAGCTTCAGCGTGCCCAGGGTTCCGTGGCTCGCGGCGTTCAGTTCAGCCTCGAATGCGGCTGCATCCATCGCCAGCAGCCCAGGGGCCCGTTGCTCATGAACTGACCAGACAATCGCGACCGAGTTCCCCTCGGCTGTCGCGCCGGTGCCGCCAAGCGGCAGGAAAGCCAGTATTTCGCTGTTGGCGAACCACTGCCGCGCTACGAATTCATGGGGTTTTTCACAGTGCAACCGTGCCGCGATAGCGCGTTGCGGATAGGGCGTAACGCTGTAGCGCACGCCGAAATCGGCCCGGGTGATGCTGGCCTTGCCTTCGCAGACAGCGGTGAGCGGCGCCGCCTGGGGCGCCTCGAGCCACTCGACCACGGGCTGGTAGCGCAAGGCGTCGGCCAGCCGCTCCTGCAAGGCCTGGACGTCGACGATCCACGCGAGGGCGGGCACGCCCTGCGCCTGCGCGTTGAATCTCAGTTCGCCGCCGTCATCTCCGTGCACGTGCATGGCTTGCACCGGCGTGGCGTGCTGCTCGTCCGGCCACGCGCGCAGCTTCTCCAGCAGCGTTCGGGAGGCCGCGTTGAGCGCGTAGGCGCGCACGTCACTGGTCGCGCCTGGGGAAAAAGGGGGCTGGCGGACGAGCCCGACATGGAGCCGGTCGCGCGCCAGCAGCAGGGCCAGCGTCCGGCCGACGATCCCGGCGCCGCGGATACAGACATCTAAGGGTTGCGGCATGGGGGGATTGTAGGAGCCGGGCACAATTGCGGCTGTCCGAAGCGGATACCAACTTCAACGTGATCGAGCCATGAGTTCCACCCAACCCGATGTCAGCGCCAAGATCTCGCGCCTTTTTGTGTACCCAATCAAGTCGTGCGCCGGGGTCGAACTCACCGAAGCCGTGCTGACGGAAGCCGGCCTGGACCTGGACCGCGCCTGGATGGTGGTGGACGAGAAGGGTGAATTCGTCTCCCAGCGCGAATTGCCGCGCATGGCGCTGGTGCGCCCCCAGCTCAAGCATTACGAGGTGGTGCTGCGCGCGCCGGGCATGCTGGCGCTGCACCTGAACATCGAGGGCGTGGAGGCGCCGGTGCGCGTTCGCGTCTGGGACGATGAGGTCGCGGCGTACGACATGGGCGATATCGCGGCCCAATGGTTCAGCGATTTTCTGAGGCAGAAGCTGCGGCTGGTGCGCTTCGACCCCGAACAGCAGCGCCTGTCCGACATGAAGTGGACCGAGGGCGCTGCGGCCGCCAACCAGTTCAGCGACGGCTTCCCGCTGCTGGTGGCCAGCGAGGCCTCATTGGCCGAACTCAACCGGCGGCTGGCCGAGGCAGGCCACCCGCCGGTGGGCATGGAGCGATTCCGCCCGAACATCGTGTTGGCGGGCATCGACGCCCACGACGAGGACCGGCTGGACGTCATTCGCATCGCCGCGGGCGAAGAAGTGCAGCTACGGCCAGTCAAGCCGTGCCCGCGCTGCCCCATTCCCAACATCGATCCCGCGACGGCGCAGGTTACTCCCGAAGTGAGCGACACGCTGCAGGCTTACCGCAGGAACGACATAGTAGGCGGCGCCGTGACCTTCGGGATGAATGCGATTGTGCAGAAGGGCGCGGACCAGACCTTGCGCGTGGGGCAGACTGTTACGGCCGACTGGCGCTTCGACTGACGGCCATCTTCGCCGCCCCGGAGCCATCGCATACACTTTCCGGCTTGATTTTCTGGAACTGACATGAGCTTGAAGTGCGGGATTGTAGGTTTGCCCAACGTTGGGAAATCCACCTTGTTCAACGCGTTGACCAAGGCAGGCATCGCCGCGGAAAACTATCCTTTCTGCACGATCGAGCCGAATGTGGGCATCGTGGAGCTGCCCGACCCCCGGCTTGCCAAACTGTCGGAGATCGTCAAGCCCGAGCGGATCGTCCCGGCCATCGTCGAGTTCGTCGATATCGCGGGCCTGGTGGCCGGCGCCAGCAAGGGCGAGGGCCTGGGCAACCAGTTCCTGGCGCATATCCGCGAAACCGATGCCACCGTGAACGTGGTGCGATGTTTCGACGACCCGAATGTCATCCACGTCGCCGGCAAGGTCGACCCGGTGTCCGACATCGAGGTCATCCAGACCGAGCTGTGCCTGGCCGACCTGGCCACGGTGGACAAGACACTGCAGCGCTCCATCAAGGCGGCCAAGTCCGGAAACGACAAGGAGGCCGCCAAGCTGGTGCAGGTGCTCACCAAGGTGCAGGCGGCGCTGAACGAAGGCCAGCCGGCGCGAAGCCTGAAGCTCACCGACGAGGAAAACGCGATCCTCAAGCCCCTGTGCCTCATCACCGCCAAACCGGCGATGTTCGTGGCCAACGTGCACGAAGACGGATTCAAGGACAACCCCTACCTGGACAAGCTGCGAGAGTACGCCGCGAAGCAGAACGCCCCCGTCGTGGCGATCTGCGCGAAGATGGAAGCCGAGATGGCCGACATGAGCGACGAGGACAAGCAGATGTTCCTGGCCGAGATCGGGCAGGATGAGCCGGGCCTGAACCGCCTGATCCGCTCGGCCTTCACGCTGCTGGGCCTGCAGACTTACTTCACGGCCGGCGTGAAGGAAGTGCGGGCGTGGACCATTCACATCGGCGACACCGCGCCTCAGGCCGCGGGCGTGATCCACACCGATTTCGAGCGCGGCTTCATCCGCGCCCAGACCATCGCGTTCGACGACTTCATCGCCTACAAGGGCGAACAGGGCGCCAAGGATGCGGGCAAGATGCGCAGCGAAGGCAAGGAGTACGTCGTCAAGGACGGCGACGTGCTCAACTTCCTGTTCAACGTCTGAGCATCAGGCGGCCTTCGCCGCCACGAACGCGAACGCCGCAGTGGTGTTGCGGATGCGCGCATCCTCCGTCGCGTTCGGGTTGCGAGTGGCCAGCCGGCCGGCGCGCCACCACAGCCTGTGCAGCGCTTCCACCGGAAACATCACCGCGCGGATGGCTGGGCGTGGCATCCGCGGGAAAAGCGCCATGCTCGCCTGTGCCTGCAAGCCCGTCCAGTCCTTGCTCGGCGCGAGCCGCTGCACCGCAAATCCGGCGTGCTGCAGCAGGTTGAGGGCGCCGAGGTGTGTGTGATGGAAAAATCCGCCGTCGTGGAACGGCTCGAGGAAAGCCACCGTGCCCAGGAACACACCGCCCGGCTTCAGCACGCGGTGCACCTCGTTGACCACGACCCACGGGAAGCGGAACAGGTGTAGCGCCGCAAGGCTGAGCACGCATTCAAAGCTTTGTTCGCGAAACGGCAGCGCGTGGGCGTCGCCCAGCAGCGTCGCACGCGATGCCTCGTCGTAATCCATCCCGACCCATTCGAAGCCGGCGCGCTCGGCCAGGGCGCGATGCGCAGCCTGGCCGCAACCCAGGTCGAGCATGAGGCTGCCCGGCTCGCGGGCTTTCGGAAAGTAACTCATGAACTCGCGCGTGACATGCGCAGGCACGGCCATGCCCGTGAAGTCGACTTGTGGCGAGGGATTCGGCGCGAGCGGCTCGATGCGCAAGGATGGGTCGATCGCCAGTGGCGCGCCGAGCTCGAAGCTCAGCTCGCACACCCTCGTGCGTTGCAGCCGTACGTCGAGCGTGCCGGTGGCCGCACGCACATAGCGTTGGCCGCAGCCGGTGCATTGAGCGCTGCCGTCACCCCGCAGCAGCAGGCCGTGGCCGCAGTAGCTGCACGCCAGGGCAGCGCACATGTTTGCCGAAAACGCGGTGTCTGCCATCCACGACTCCTAATTGGGGAATACGTAGAGCAGCGCCGTGGTCATGACCACATAGCGCAGCAACTTGCCAATCAACATGTAGCCCAGGCAAGGCCAAAAGCGCAGCTCGAGCCACCCGGCCACGGCACACAGCGGGTCGCCCACGATTGGCAGCCACGCGAGCAGGCAGGCTTTGGGACCGAGGCGCTCGAGCCAGTCGAGCGCCTTCACGTGCGACTTCGAGTGCCGGTACTTATCGACCGCTTCGCGCGCGCCGTAGCCCATCCACCAGTCGACAGCGCCGCCGAGCGTGTTGCCGGCCGTGGCGACCAGGATCGCGCTCCAGAACAGGTCGGGGTTGAGCTTGAGCAGCCCGAACAACGCCGGCTCGGAGCCCACCGGCAACAGAGTGGCCGAGACGAACGCTGCCAGGAACAGCGTGCTCAATCCGTACTTTGGCAGGGCCAGCACCGCTAGAAGGGGATCGAGCCAGTCGTGCATTCGTTTTGAGTTTGCCCGCTGGACGCGCCGTCGGGGTTGATTGAGGTCAGTATAGGCAGTCGCTCGCCGTGAATTTGTAGGCGCACAGCAATTTTTCATTTCAATGGCTGAAACGCCGCGGGCATACAATCGTGCCTCATTTTTCAGCACCAGCGCTTTTTCCTTTCGCATGAACATCGGCCCCTACTCCCTCGCGAACAACCTGTTCGCGGCGCCGATGGCGGGCGTCACCGACCGTCCCTTCCGCCAGTTGTGCCGCAAACTCGGCGCCGGCTATGCGGTGAGCGAGATGGTGACGTCACGCCGTGAACTGTGGAACAGCCTGAAGACATCGCGGCGCGCGAACCACGAGGGCGAGCCCGGTCCGATCGCGGTGCAGATCGCTGGGACCGACGCGGCCATGATGGCCGAGGCGGCAGCCTACAACGTCGATCGGGGCGCGCAGATCATCGACATCAACATGGGCTGCCCTGCCAAGAAAGTCTGCAACAAGTGGGCGGGCTCCGCGCTGATGCAGGACGAGGCGCTCGCGGTCTCGATAGCGCAGGCGGTCGTCCAGGCGTGTACGCCGCGCGGCGTGCCCGTCACCTTGAAGATGCGCACCGGCTGGTGCCATGAGCACCGCAACGCAGTGGCGTTGGCGCGGGCGTTCGAGGACTGCGGAGTGCAGATGCTCACCGTGCACGGCCGCACGCGCGAGCAAGGCTACGGCGGCCATGCCGAATACGACACCATTGCCGCGGTGAAGGCTGCGGTGCGCGTGCCCGTGGTCGCGAATGGCGACATCGAAACGCCGGCGAAGGCGCGCGAAGTGCTCGCTTACACCGGCGCCGACGCGATCATGATCGGTCGCGCAGCGCAGGGCCGGCCCTGGATCTTCCGCGAGATTGCGCACTTTCTCGCGACCGGCCGGCAACTCGCACCGCCGCTTGTCTCGGACGTGCGGCGCTTGCTGCTGGAGCACCTGCAGGATCACTATTCGCTGTACGGCGAGTACAGCGGCGTACGCAGCGCGCGCAAGCACATTGGCTGGTATGTGAAGCAGTTGCCCGGCGCAGCGGCCTTCCGCTCGCGCATGAATTCGATCGAGGACTGCGCGGAGCAATTGCGCGTGGTCGGGGAGTTCTTCGACGAGCTGGGCCTTGGCGTGGATCGCATGCCGGCGCCGGCGGAAGAGCAAATAATGGAAGGGGTGGAAGCAGTCGCATGAGCAAGAAGCACATAGAAGAATGCGTACGCGCCAGCCTGGAAGGCTATTTCCGGGACCTGCGCGGAACCGAGCCCGATGGTATGTACGAGATGCTGGTGAAGGTGGTCGAAAAGCCGTTGCTGGAAGTCGTGATGGCCAAGGCGGACCAGAACCAGTCCAAGGCAGCGGAGTGGCTCGGCCTGAACCGCAACACGCTGCGCAAGAAGCTCGTTGAACACCGGCTTCTCAAGTAACAACTACGCGGGGCTCCCAGCCGTCCCGAATCATCATGCAAGCACTTATCTCCGTTTCCGACAAGACCGGCATCGTCGAGTTCGCCCGCGCGCTCCACGCTCTGGGAATTCGACTCGTTTCCACCGGCGGCACCGCCAAGCTCCTGGCCGAGCAGGGCCTGCCTGTCACCGAAGTGGCGCAGGTCACCGAGTTTCCCGAGATGCTCGACGGGCGGGTGAAGACGCTGCACCCGAAGGTGCACGGCGGCCTGCTGGCGCGGCGCGAGCTGGCCGAGCACATGGCGGCGCTCAAGGCCCACGGCATTGAGACCATCGACCTTTTGATCGTGAACCTCTACCCGTTCGAGGCGACTGTGGCCAAGCCGGGCTGCACCCTGGAAGACGCGATCGAAAACATCGACATCGGCGGGCCGGCGATGGTTCGCTCCGCAGCGAAGAACTGGAGGGATGTGGGCGTATTGACCGACGGGTCGCAGTATCCCGTGGTCCTGGAGGAGCTGAAGACGGCAGGCAAACTGTCGGACAAGACGCGCTTTGCGCTGTCCGTCGCGGCTTTCAACCGCATCAGCAACTACGACGCGGCCATCAGCGACTATCTCTCCAGCATTCAGGAGGACGGCGCGCGCAGTGTGTTCCCGGCACAAGTCAATGGCCGCTTCGTGAAGCTGCAGGACCTGCGCTATGGCGAGAACCCGCACCAGCAAGCCGCGTTCTACCGCGACCTGAACCCGGCGCCCGGATCGCTTGTCACGGCGCGCCAGCTGCAGGGCAAGGAGCTCTCGTACAACAACATCGCCGATGCCGATGCCGCCTGGGAATGCGTGAAGAGCTTCCCCGAAACGGCGTGCGTCATCGTCAAGCATGCCAACCCGTGCGGCGTCGCCGTGGGCAAGGATGTTTTCGAGGCCTACAGCAAGGCGCTCAAGACGGACCCGACCTCCGCTTTCGGCGGCATCATCGCGTTCAACCGCATCGTCGATGGCGCAGCCGCGCAGGCCGTGGCGAAGCAATTCGTGGAGGTGCTGATGGCGCCGGGCTTCACCGAGGAAGCTCTGGCGGCGTTCAAGACCAAGGTGAACGTGCGCATCCTGCAGATCGCGATGCCGCCCGGCGGCGCGAGCGACTGGGACAACGGGCGCAACGCGATGGACATCAAGCGCGTGGGCTCGGGCCTGCTGATGCAGACCGCCGACAACCGCGAGCTAGCCCTGGCCGAGCTCAAGGTGGTGACGAAGACACAACCGACTCCCGAACAATTGCAGGACCTGCTGTTTGCTTGGAAGGTCGCGAAATTCGTCAAGTCCAACGCCATCGTGTTCTGCAAGGACGGTATGACGATGGGGGTGGGCGCGGGCCAGATGAGCCGCCTCGACTCTGCCCGCATAGCAGCCATCAAGGCGCAGCACGCGGGCCTCACGCTCCAAGGCACGGCCGCGGCGAGCGACGCGTTCTTCCCGTTCCGAGACGGCCTGGACGTGATCGTGGACCAGGGCGCGAGTTGCGTGATCCAGCCCGGCGGCAGCATGCGCGATGCCGAAGTGATCGCCGCCGCCGACGAGCGCGGCGTGGCGATGGTGTTCTCAGGCGTGAGGCATTTCCGTCATTAGGCCCCGGGTCAGGCCCGGGATGACATGCCCTTGAACACCTCTTTCGCCGCGGAAATGGTTTCTGCCAGGTCGGCCTCGGAGTGGGCGCCACTTACAAAACCGGCTTCGTAGAGCGCCGGTGCGATGTAGATGCCGCGGTCCAGCAGGCCATGGAAAAGCTGGTTGAAGCGCGCGCCATCGCTCTTCATGACCTGGGGGTAGTTCTGCGGAAGTTCCGGCAGCAGGAAGAAGCCGAACATCCCCCCTTCGCAGTCTGCGCTGAAAGGGATACTTTGTTCGGCGGCCGCGGCCTTCAACCCATCGACGAGTGTGCGTGCACGCAACGCCAAAGCATCAAAAAATCCCGCTTTCCTGATTTCTTTCAAAGTGGCCAGGCCGCAGGCCGTGGCCACCGGGTTGCCGGACAAGGTGCCGGCCTGGTACACCGGGCCGAGCGGCGCCAGTTGCTCCATCACGGCCCTCGGCCCGCCGAACGCGGCCAGCGGCATTCCACCGCCGATCACCTTGCCGAGTACGGACAGGTCGGGCTTGAATCCTGGGATGGCCTTGGCGTAGACGCTCTGCGCGCCGCCCAGGGCCACGCGAAAACCGGTCATCACTTCGTCGAAAACGAGAAGCGCTCCGTGCTGTGTACACAGCTCGCGGCATCGCTTCATGAAAGGCACGCTCGCGCGCACGAAATTCATGTTGCCCGCAATCGGCTCGATGATCAGGCAGGCGAGGTCGGCGCCGTGCAGCGCGAAGGCTTCTTCAAGCTGCGAGAGGTTGTTGTACTCGAGCACCAGGGTGTGCTGCACCACCTCAGGCGGTACACCTGCACTGGTGGGGTTCCCAAAGGTGGCGAGGCCCGAGCCCGCCTTCACGAGCAGCGCGTCGGCATGCCCGTGGTAGCAGCCCTCGAACTTGATCAGTTTGCTGCGGCCGGTGGCGCCGCGCGCGAGCCGGATGGCGCTCATGGCGGCCTCGGTGCCCGAGCTCACCAGCCGCACCATCTCGATGGAGGGCACCAGGCTCACGATTTCCTCGGCCAGTTCAACTTCGCGCTCGGTCGGCGCACCGAAGGAGAAGCCGTCCAACACCGCCTTCTGCACCGCTTCCACCACGGCCGGATGACCATGCCCAAGAATCATAGGACCCCAGGAGCCGATGTAGTCGATGTGGCGCTTTCCATTCGCGTCCCAGAAGTACGCGCCTTGGGCGCGCGCGACGAACCGAGGCGTGCCCCCGACGGCTCGGAACGCCCGAACGGGCGAATTCACGCCACCGGGAATGAGTTGCTTTGCGCGCTCGAAGAGCTGCTCGTTGCGATCAGTGCTTGGTGTCATGGGCGGGCATGTCGAAGACCTGGAGGGCCTGCGCTTCTTCCTCGGTAAGGGGTTCGGTTTCACCTTCGGGCTGAGCCCAGAACAGGCGGTCGGGCACGACGTTGCCCATGCCCGGACGGAAGCCCGCGTCGAGGCAACGATCCAGGTAGCTGAGTGACTCCGTAGCGGCCGCGGCGAGGTCGGTACCGCTGGCGACCAGCGCCGCGAGTGCGGCCGAGAGCGTGTCGCCCGCGCCCTCGAACACGGCTTCGAAGCGCTCGAATTTTTCGCTGCACAGCACGGCCTGCGGCGTGGCGAGCACGTTGTCGATGAACTGCTCCGGCAGCGGAATGCCCGTGACCAATGTATAGGGCACGCCCATCTCCGATGCGGCCTTCGCAATGTCGCGTCCCGTGGGGCTGCGGTCGCTGCTCCAGTCTGGCAGGAGCCAGCGCCACAGCGTGCTGTGGTTTCCTACCAACACGGTTGTCTGAGGCAGCATCAACTCGCGGAACGCATCGAGGTAAAGATCTATCTGGCCTTCATCCCACCACGAGAGATTGGGCATATAGGCAACCAACGGCACTTCCGCATAGTCCGCGGCAATTGCCGCGATGGTACTGATCGCTTCGGGGCTGCCAACGAAGCCCACCTTGATCACTTGCACGGCGACGTCCTCCAGGATGGCGCGAGCCTGCTCCGCGATCACGTCATCATCGAAAGCGAAATGATCAAACACCTCTGCGGTGTCCCTCGCATATGCGCCGGTAACAACAGGCAGCGCATGCGCGCCTACCGATGCGATCGCTGTTACATCCGCAGCAAGGCCACCAGCACCGCTCGGATCACTCGCGTTGAACACCATCACGCACGCGGGATTCGCGTCGTCGTCTTCCTGCTCGGGGTATACGTTGGTCTCAGGTGGATTGGGGTTTGTCATAGGCCAGAATCCTCTAGCCATAGAGAGGCTGTGTGGAAGGGCGGCAAAGGGCCTCGATACAATCGTTGCATTCTATTCGAAGGCCCTTTAAGCTGTGACCGATACGAAAACTTGGATGTGTCTGATTTGCGGGTGGATTTACGACGAAGCAGCCGGAGCCCCCGATCACGGCATCGCCCCCGGGACGCCTTGGTCTGAGGTGCCGATGAACTGGACCTGCCCCGAATGCGGAGCCCGCAAGGAAGATTTTGAGATGGTCCAGATTTAGCGGGCAACGTTGTTACATCTTCGGATGATGCCGCGCCCAAGAAGTTACAAATGAGGAGCAGCGTCAAGTGAGCACGACTGGATTCAAAGTGCTGGTGATCGACGACAGCAACACGATCCGGCGCAGTGCAGAGATTTTCCTGAAGCAGGGCGGCCATGATGTATTGCTGGCCGAGGATGGTTTCGACGCGTTGGCCAAGGTCAACGACTATCAGCCTAACCTGATCTTCTGCGACATCCTCATGCCACGCCTCGACGGATACCAGACCTGCGCGATCATCAAGCGCAACGCGAAGTTCGCGAGCGTGCCCGTGGTGATGCTCTCGTCCAAGGACGGCGTTTTCGACAAGGCGCGAGGTCGCATGGTCGGCTCGCAGGACTACTTGACCAAACCGTTTACCAAGGACCAGCTGCTGCAAACAGTGCGGCAGTTCGGTGCCGCAAAAGAAGGAGTGATGTGATGTCGATTAAGAAAGTCCTCGTTGTGGACGATTCCAAGACCGAGTTGATGTTCATGACCGACTTGCTGCAGAAGAACGGCTTTTCGGTGAAGACCGCTGAAAACGCCGAGGAAGCCTTCCGGCGCCTGGCCGAGGAGAAACCCGACCTGATCCTCATGGACGTCGTGATGCCCGGCCAGAACGGTTTCCAGCTCACGCGCGCAATCACCCGCGACCCGCTCTACGCCGACGTGCCCATCATCATGTGCACCAGCAAGAACCAGGAGACCGACCGTGTGTGGGGAATGCGCCAAGGCGCGCGCGACTACATCACCAAGCCGGTAGACCAGGACGAGTTGATGGTCAAAATCAAGGCGCTGAGCTGATATTGCGCGACAGATATGGCCAACCGCGAAGCGCTCCGAGAACTCCAAAGCCGGCTGGCAACCCGGCTGCAGGCTGCCCGTGCTGAGGGCGTGCAGGCTGCGTGGCTGGCCGTGGAAGCCGCAGGCGCCAAGTACCTTTTCCCCCTGGCCCAGTCGGGCGAAATCTTTCCCTTTGCCAGTCCGCAGACGGTGCCCTATACCCAGGCGTGGTTCCTGGGCGTTTCGAACCTGCGCGGCGGCCTTTATGGCGTTGTCGACCTGGCCGGTTTCGTGGCGGGCAGCGCGCCCACGATGCGCTCGGACGCCACGCGCGCCGAGTCCCGCCTCGTCGCGCTGAACGCAATGCTCGAGGTCAATTGCGCCCTACTGATCGACAGGCTGGCGGGTCTGCGCAATCTGGACGCGTTTTCTTCCTCCAGCGAACCCCCTGAGGGAGCGCCGGAATATTTCGGCAGCGGCTACACCGACGCCAATGGTGCGTACTGGCAGGAGATCAACCTGCAGGCGCTATCGCAACAACCCCAGTTCCTGAGCATCAGCGCTTAAGTTCCCCCGGAAGGCCAGCATCATCATGTCCGTCGTTGACCAACTCAAAAACCTGTTCTCGAAGAAGTCGCCGGAACCCGCGGCGGAAACCAGCGGCGAACTGAGCCTCGCCATGCCCGAGGCTTCTGTCGACCCGATGTCGGCAATGGGCTCGATGGACGCACGCGGCAGCGCCGGCGCCATGGCCCAGGCGGATCGCGACAGCATCGAGGGCGAGGATTCCGTCGCTCCCCTCGATTCGATCCAGGAAGCCGAGCTGATCGCCGTCCCCCTGCTCGGGCGGCGCACCATCATCACGCACCAGCGAATCCTGTTCACCTTGCTGGTCCTCGCCCTGGTGGTGCTGGGCTCCGTGGCGGTGTTCGCGGTGCGCCAGGCCGACACGGTCGCTCAGCAGGTGGCCGGTACGGGCCAGTCGTTGATGCAGTCGCAGCGCCTGGCTAAGTCTGTGTCGCAGGCCCTGGTGGGCAGCGCGCAGGCGTTTCCCGACGTGAAGGAAAGTGCCGACGTGCTGGCGCGTACGGTGCGCGGTCTGCAGGTGGGCGACGAAGCACTGCGCCTGCAGCCGGTGCTTGCCGAGTTCCAGGAAGATGTATCGAAAATCGTGCCGCTCATGGAGCGCGCCGAAAAGAACGCCGGTACCGTGATGGGCCAGCAGAAGATCCTGACGCAGGTGGGCAACGCCCTGCGCACCATCAATCGTCAGTCGTCCGACCTGTTGGAAATCGCGGAAACCGTTTCGTCGCTCAAGCTGCAGCAGAACGCAGCGCCAGCCGAGATCTCGGCCGCAGGCCAGCTGGTGATGTTGACGCAACGAATCGGCAAGTCGGCTAACGAATTCCTGACCATGGAAGGCGTGTCGCCCGAGGCGGTGTTTCTGTTGGGCAAAGACTTGAACTCGTTCAAGGAAATCGCGCAGGGGCTGCTGGACGGTAGTCCCGAGCTGCGCCTGTCGGGCTCGAAGGACCCGCAGACCCGTGAGCGCCTGGACGCGCTGATGAAACTGTACGAACAGACCCGTACGCAGGCCGGCGCCATCCTGGGCAACCTGCAGGGCCTGGTGTCCGCGCGCGAAGCGCAGGCCGCGATCATTGCGGACAGCGAACCGCTGCGCCGGTCGATGGAAGACCTGCAGGGCAAGCTGTCCGCGCAGACTGGCTTGGGCGTTGGCGCCTTGGCGGCCCTCGGTATCGCGGCGGCGTTCGCGATCCTGTGTTCGGTCGGCTTGGCGTACGTGCAGCTGCAGGACAGCCGCAAGCGCCAGACAGTGGCCGAACAGCAGCGGTTGGAAGCCGAACAGCAGGAGCAGGAAGCCAAGCGCGTGAATGACGCCAACCAGGCGGCCATTTTGCGATTGATGAACGAGCTGCAGACAGTGGCGGAAGGCGACCTGACGCAGGAAGCCACGGTAACCGAGGACATCACTGGCGCCATCGCCGACTCGGTGAACTACACGGTAGAAGAACTGCGGCAGCTGGTAGGTAACGTCCAGAATACGGCCACCAAGGTGGCGCAGACGACGGCCCAGGTGGAAAGCACATCCACCGAGCTGCTGGCGGCGTCGACCGAGCAGCTGCGCGAAATTCGCGAAACCGGCCAGTCGGTGCTCGACATGGCGGGCCGAATCAACCAGGTGTCCGGCCAAGCGCAGGAGTCCGCCCAGGTGGCCCGGCAATCGCTGCAAGCTGCCGAGTCGGGTCTCGCGGCCGTGCAGAACGCCATCGGGGGCATGAACTCGATCCGTGACCAGATCCAGGAAACCTCCAAGCGAATCAAGCGGCTGGGCGAATCGTCCCAGGAGATCGGTGAAATCACCGAGCTGATTTCCGACATTACCGAACAGACGAACGTGCTGGCGCTGAACGCGGCCATTCAAGCGGCGTCAGCCGGTGAAGCCGGACGAGGCTTCTCCGTGGTGGCCGAAGAAGTGCAGCGCCTGGCTGAGCGCTCCGCGGACGCGACGCGCCAGATCTCGGCGCTGGTGAAGGCCATTCAGACCGACACGCAGGATGCGGTGGCGGCCATGGAACGCTCCACGCAGGGCGTGGTGGAAGGCGCAAAGCTGTCGGACAACGCGGGTACCGCGCTGACCGAGATTGACCAGGTGTCACGCCGCTTGGCGGAGCTGATTGAGCAGATCTCGGCCTCCGCCTCCAAGGAAGCTGAATCCGCCAACGTGGTGGCAGGAAACATCCAGCACATTTTCGCGGTGACGGAGCAGACCGGAGAAGGTACTCGTTCCACGGCGCAGCAGGTGCGCGAGCTCTCGCGCATGGCCGAAGAGCTCCGCCAGTCGGTGTCGCGGTTCAAGATCGCCTAATGAAGGCCCACCCCCGAAGCGCCTTCGGCGTGACGACAACTAAATAAAAGCCGGGTGAGCAATGGAGCAAACAGCTACCGAACTTGATCTGGCGACCAACGACCTCGGCCCCCTGGCCTGGGTGCTGGACGAGCTGCGAAAATCCCTCGACTCGGCCTCGGCCGCGCTGCGCCGCTTCGTGCGCGACACTTCGCTTGCGCGTGGCTCGGACATGGCGTCGGTGGACGGGGGCCACTTGCGCATCGCGCGCCAGCAGCTGCACCAGGCCGTTGGTGCGCTCGAGATGGTGGGCCTGGGCGCGCCCGCCCACGTGCTGCGGTGCATGGAAGCAGCCGTACAGAAATTCGTCGAGAAGCCCGAGCTGTGCAACGAGGCCGCGTCCGCCAAGGTGGAGCGGGCCGGTTTCGCGCTGACCGAATACCTCGAAGGCGTGCTGATGGGCAAGCCCGCTTCGGCCGTGGCCCTGTTCCCGCAGTACCGCGACGTGCAGGAGCTGGCGGGCGCGGATCGTGTCCATCCGGCCGACCTGTGGGGCATGGAGTGGCGCTGGAACGATCCCACGACGCCCCCCGAGCGCGAAGCCCGCGTGTACGACCCCGCCGTGCGCGCGCGCATGGACCAGGCGGTCCTGAAAGTGGTGAAGACGGGTGATCCGCACGCGGCCCATGAGCTCACCAGGATCAGTTTGTCGCTCGCCGCCACGCAGGCCGCCCGGCAGCCGAGAATCTTCTGGAAAATCTGCGCGGGATACTTCGAAGCGGTGGGGCTGGGCCTGCTGCCGCTGGACATTTACGTGAAGCGCGCCGCCTCGCGCGTGCTGCTGCAATACGCGTCGTTGGCCAAAGGCGATCTGGGTGTCTCGGAGCGCCTCGCACAAGACTTGTTGTTTTTCTGTTCCCAGGCCGTCCCTGCCAATGAGGCTGATGCGTCTTCGTTGGTCGCCGTGCGCAAGGCGTGGGAACTGTCGCGATTCGCGCCCGTGGACTACCAGACGGCCCAGTACGGGCGGTTCGATCCGATCCTTTTGTCGCAGGCGCGCAAGCGTATCGTGGCGGCCAAGGAAACCTGGTCTACGTTGTCCGGAGGCGAAGTCGGCAAGCTCAAGGGGGTGACCGAGCAGTTCAATCTGGTCAGCGACTCTCTCACCAAGCTTCATCCGCCCAGCGCGCCGCTGGCCGCTTCGCTGTCCAATGTCATCGACGCAGTGGTGCGTTCCGGCAGGCCACCCGGGGCAGAGCTGGCGATGGAAGTGGCAACGGCTGTGCTGTACCTCGAGGCGGCTTTCGAGGATCTCGATCCCGCGGATTCGGAACTGGAAGTGCGGACCGGGCGCCTTGCCGAGCGGCTGGACACGGCCCGCCAGGGTGGCCATCCGGAGGCACTGGAAATCTGGATGGAGGAACTGTACCGACGCGTGAGCGACCGGCAGACCATGGGCAGCGTTGTGGGCGAGCTGCGCGGCACGTTGGGCGAGCTCGAGAAACTGCTGGACCAGTTCTTCCGCAGCCCGCAGGACAAGGCACCCTTGCGCGATGCGCCGACCCATCTCTCGCAGATGCGCGGCGTGCTCTCAGTGTTGGGCCTTGACCAGGCGGCGCAGGCCGTTCTGCGGATGCGAGAGTCGGTCGAGGAAATCCTCGTCACGGAGATCGACGAAGAGCGGGCACGTGCCGCAGGTACTTTCGACAAGCTCGGGAACAACCTGGGCGCGCTCGGCTTCCTGATTGACATGCTCAACTACCAGCCGTCGCTGGCCAAGAAACTGTTCGTCTATGACGACAGCACCGGCGAGCTGCGGCCCCTGATGGGCCGCGCCGGCCAAGGCTCCTCGGAACACGCGGACAAAGTCGACGAATTGCAGAGCGATGTACAGGCTCTGGTCGCGCAGGTCGATCCCGCCGAATCGCGCGAAGACCTCACGGCGAGACTCGACAGCATCGCCGCGCAAGCCGTCCTGGCCGAGCAGACGGTGGTTGCACATCAGGCGCGCGAAGCCGCCGCCGCAGTGGCAGCCGAGGATTCCGGCGCGACAGCCGCCGCGTTGAGCAACCTGGCCGCGTCAGTGCAGCAGGCGCCACTCGCGGCAGTGCCCGCGCCCGCCGAGCCCGATATCGAGGAAGACGACTTGCGCGACATCTTCCTGGAGGAAGCTCGCGAGGTCGTGCAGCACGGCTTGGCCGCACTGCAGGCGCTCGCGGCGAATCCGGGCGATGTGTCCGAATTGACGACGTTGCGCCGCGCATTCCATACGCTCAAGGGAAGTTCCCGCATGGTTGGGCTCACTGAGTTCGGCGAGGCCGCATGGTCCCTGGAGCAGGTGCTCAACACCTGGCTGGCGGATCAGAAGCCGGCAGACGACGACCTGCGCAAGCTTGCCGGCGACGCAATGCGCGGATTCGGACGCTGGACTGAAGACATCGCGGCCAATAACGATGGCATGTGGAAGGCCAACATGTTCCGCGTCCCGGCTGACGCAATGCGAACCGAGCGCCGCCTCGTGCCGTTTGCATTGCCGCAGGACGCGCCGGAAGCCCAGCCACCTGAATTCGATCTCGTCGTCGACGAACCGCTCGTCCTCCAGCAGGCGCCGGCAGAACTGTCTGAGCGCGAAACGACCGCGCCGGAACTGATCGATGCGATTTCATTCGACTTCGATATTGACGCATCTGACACAGCCGAACCGATTACGCTGGACATTTCCGCGTCTGCCGTGCCGTCCGAGCCGGTGTCTTTCGCCACTACGCAGGAAGTCCGCGCTAACGCGCCGAATGTGGGTGAACGCGAGGCCTCTGAAGACGCCTCTGAATTGCCCGCGGGATTCGACTTCGACCTGTCTCCGGACACCGCGCCACCGCAAGTGGCCGTGGCCTCCCAGGGGCCAGTGGAGATCGAGGGCATCGACCTCGCGAGTCTGTCGGCGGTTGCCGGCCCGGCGACCGTCCAGTCCGCCTCGCAGGAGATGCCCGCCGTCACCGAGTCGGGTCTGGAAATCTCGTTTCCCGAGGCCGAGGGCGAACTCGATATGGACCTGACCGATTTCAGTCGTCCCACCGAGCCGCTGGAACCGCTCGCCGTCGAGGCTGTGGAGCCGGTCGAGATCGACGAGCCGATTGACGAACAGGTCAAGGTCATCGGATCGTTGCGAATCGGCATTCCGCTTTACAACGTCTACCTCAACGAGGCGGATGAATGGTCCCGACGGCTCGCGACTGAGGTCGCCGAATGGGCGCTGGAGTTGACGCGTCCCGTTCCAGATTCAGCCGTGGGCTTGGCGCACGCGCTGGCCGGAAGTTCTGCAACCGTTGGCTTCAACACGCTCTCCGACATCGCGCGCGCTCTCGAGAGCGAGCTGATGCGCACACAACAGCTAGCCTACGGCACGCCCCAGCACGGCAAGGCCTTCACCGACGCCGCCGAGGAAATCCGTCGCCTGCTGCACCAGTTCGCCGCGGGGTTCCTCAAAGAACCCAATCCTGGCGTGATCCAGGCGATGCTCGCACTGAAGAATCTGGAGATACCGCGGCGGGTGGACCTGCCCGAGGATGATTTCCTGGATGACGAATTCGTGGACCTGCCTCAGGATTCGCAACCCGCCCATGTAGCCGAGCACCCGCCGGAGCCGATGCTGCCCGAACTGCCTGTGGCGCCCCCGGTCGTGGCGCAGGCCCCAGCCTTCGAGGCGCCTTTGCCAGCTCCGGTCTCGGTGCCGTACGAAAGCGCAGCGCCAACTGCGCCCGTGGCGTCCTCCCGGACGATCACTGATGTCGGCGACCAGGACGATGAAGACATCGACATCGCCGACGCGATCGACACCGACCTGTTCCCCATCTTCGAGGAGGAAGCGGTCGAACTCATGCCGCAGCTGGGCGGCGCCCTGCGCCAATGGGCGGCGCGGCCGGACAACCGCAGCGCCCGTGATGAAACGCTGCGCGTGTTGCATACCCTCAAGGGCAGTGCAAGGCTGGCCGGTGCGTTGCGACTTGGCGAACTCGCGCACCGCATGGAGTCCGAGATCGAGTATCTCAGCTCCGACACAATCGCCGTCGCCGATCTCGAAGCATTGCTGCACCGTTTCGACGGCATGCAGGCGAATTTCGATGCCCTGCGCGCGACTGGCGGCATGCCTGCCCCGATTGAAGAGGCGCCGACACGTCAGGACGAGCAGACAGTTCCACCGGCCGCTGCTGCAGATGTGGCAGCGACCGTTTCGCAGCCGGAGCCCGGCACCGAAGCCGCGCCAAGGCGTGCACTGCTTGCGCGCCCTGCACAGACCAATCTCGCGCCCCAGCGCGCGGCGGCCAACCAGGCCGTGCGCGTGCGCTCTCAGCTCCTGGACCGGTTGGTCAACCAGGCCGGCGAGGTGATGATCACACGTTCCCGCCTGGAATCCGAACTGCGCCAGCTGCGAGGTTCGCTCACGGACCTGACGGGCAACCTGGACCGCCTGCGCTCGCAGTTGCGGGACATCGAGCTGCATTCCGAATCCCAGATGCAGTCGCGCCTGGCCCAGACCAAGGATTCGGCCGCGGGCTTCGACCCACTGGAATTTGACCGTTTCACGCGCGTGCAGGAACTTACCCGCATGATGGCCGAGTCGGTCAACGACGTCGCCACCGTGCAACGCAACTTGCAGCGCACAGTGGAATCGACCGAAGACGATCTGATAGCCCAGGCCCGACAGACGCGTGAACTGCAGCGCGATTTGTTGCGCACCCGCATGGTGGAGTTCGAGGGCATTTCGGACCGCCTCTACCGGGTGATCCGACTGGCCTCGAAGGAAACCGGCAAGCAGGTGAAGCTCGACATCACCGGCGGCTCGATCGAGATGGACCGGGGCGTGCTCGACCGGATGACGCCGGCATTCGAACACCTGCTGCGCAACTGCGTGGCGCACGGCATCGAGGACCCCGCGACGCGCGCCGCGGCGGGCAAGGACCCCATCGGGACCATCGTCATCGGCCTGCACCACGAGGGCAACGACGTCTCGGTCGAGTTCCGCGACGACGGAGCGGGGCTGAACCTGCGGCGCATCCGCGAGAAGGCGGCGCACCAGGGGCTGGTCGCGCCTGGACAGGAGCTCTCCGATGCGGACGCCGCGCAATTGATCTTCATGCCGGGCTTTTCTACCGCCGCCGAGGTGACGGAACTCTCCGGCCGTGGGATTGGCATGGACGTGGTTCGCGCCGAAGTGAACGCGCTGGGCGGGCGGATCGAAACTTCGACGGCCGTCGGCAAAGGAACCAGCTTCAAACTCGTGCTGCCATTGACGACGGCGGTGACCCAGGTGGTCATGATCCGCAGTGGCACGCTTTCGATCGGAGTGCCGGCGAACGTGGTCGAGGTCGTGCGCCGTGCGCCCGCGAAGGAAGTACAACAGGCCTACAACACAGGCTTCTATGAACTTGGCGGCGACCAGTTGCCGTTCTACTGGTCCGGTGCGCTGCTGCAGGCTTCACCGCACAGTACCGATCCCCAGACCAAGACACTTCCGGTCGTGGTGTTCCGAAGCGCTGCACAGCGGGTTGCATTGCACGTGGACGAAGTGCTGGGCAACCAGGAAGTGGTGGTGAAGAACCTCGGGCCTCAGCTGGCGCGTCTGCCCGGCCTGGCCGGCATGACAGTCCTGGCTTCGGGCGCGGTGGTTCTGATCTACAACCCGGTGGCGCTTACGGCGGTGTACGGCAACCAGGCCCGCGAGCTCAGCGCCGACCGTGCGCAGCCCGATATGCTGGGCGAGCTGACGCAAACTCCGTTGCGCGCCGTGTCCCTGACGCCGGCCGTGCCGCAGATTCCGCTGATTCTCGTGGTCGACGATTCAATCACCGTGCGCCGCGTGACGCAGCGCCTGCTGCAGCGCGAAGGCTACCGCGTGGCGATGGCCGCTGACGGCTTGCAGGCATTGGAGCGGTTGGCCGAGGAAAAACCGACGGTCGTGCTCTCGGATATCGAGATGCCGCGCATGGACGGGTTCGACTTGGCGCGCAACATCCGCGGGGATGCGCGCCTGAAGGACCTGCCGATCATCATGATCACATCACGCATCGCTGAAAAGCACCGCGAGCATGCCAAGGAACTTGGCGTGGACCACTACCTGGGCAAGCCCTACTCGGAAGAAGAGCTACTCAGCCTGATCAAGCACTACTGCGCCGCCACGATCGGGACCTGATCAGCCCACGGCTCCCCTTGCGGCAGCGTAACGCAGTAGCGTTCGCTGCCGCGCTTGCTCATGACGGACGACAGGCGCGGGGTAGTCGCGCCCCAGCTCCACGCCGGCTGCGGCGAGTTCCACCGGCGAGGCCATCCAGGGTGCATGCAGCGACTTCGCCGGGAGCCCGGCCAGCACCGGGAGGTAACGCCGGATGAACTTACCGTCCGGATCGAACTTCTCGCTCTGGCTCACGGGGTTGAAAATTCGGAAATATGGCTGAGCGTCGCAGCCCGTTGAAGCCGCCCACTGCCAGCCGCCGTTGTTGGACGCCAGGTCGTAATCGTTGAGTTTCACGGCGAAGTAGCGCTCGCCGCGTCGCCAGTCGATGCCCAGGTCCTTGGTCAGAAAGCTCGCGACGACCATCCGCAGGCGGTTATGCATGTAGCCCGTCTGGTTGATCTGGGCCATGGCCGCATCAACCAGCGGATAACCGGTGCGGCCCTCGCACCAGGCGGCGAAATTCGCCTCCGCCTGCGGGCCCACCTCCCACTCGATGGCGTCGTAAGCGGGCCTGAAGTTGCGGCCGACGCCGCTTTCGTCAGCGACATGCGGAAAGTTCGCGAGTATCTGCGCGTAGAAATCGCGCCAGACCAGCTCGGCAAGCCAGGTGGACGCGCCTTCGCTGCCAGAGCGCGCCAGTGCCGAAGCGCGCGACACGAGATCGCGGATCGAAATGGTGCCAAACCGCAGCTGCATGCCCAGGTAACTGGGGCCCTTGATCGCAGGGAAATCGCGCGTGCGGTCGTAGATGTCGATGCGTGTCAGGAACTCATCCAGGAGTCGCTTCGCGCCTTCGGTGCCGGTGGGGATTTCGAGCTCTCGCAAGTTCGTGGTTTCGAAGCCCAATTCGGCCAACGCGGGAACGTCGCGCCGAAGCGCCGGCGGCCGTTCGGTGAGACGCTGCGCGGGATGGGCCGAGTGGGGCTGTAACGAAGCGCGATCCAGTCGCGCCAACCAGGCCCGCTTGTACGGTGTGAAGACTGTGTAGGGGGTGCCGGCCGCCGAGAGCAGTTCGCGTCGCTCGAAAATTACGTGGTCCTTGGAGGTGTGGAACGCCGTGCCCGACCTGGCCAGCGAAGTGCGCACGGCGGCGTCGCGCGCCAGTGTCTGCGGCTCGTCGTCGTGGCTGGCAAAAACCGCTTGCACGCCCAGCTCTTGTGCCAGCCGAGGGATTTCATCCGCCGCAACCGCGTGGCGCACTATCAGCCCGGCATGGGGATTGCCGGTCAGCCGGCGCAAGGCATCATCCAGGTCGACGAGGGATTCCCGGATGAACTCCACGCGCCGATCGCGGCGCGGCAGGCTGTCGAGGATGGCGCGGTCGAAGACGAAGGCGCAGTGCACCTTCCCGCAGGAGTCGAGGGCGCGGCACAGGGCGGCGTTGTCATGCGCGCGCAGGTCGCGCCGAAACCACATCAGGCCGGCAGGGTAAGTTGGTTGCATCGGAGCTAAAATCTGATCATGCCTGCCGACGATGCCTCTATCAACCTGACGCATCATTTCCTGATCGCGATGCCGGGAATGGCAGACGAGGCTTTTGCCAGGAGCGTCGTCTACCTGTGCGAGCACAGCGCACGCGGCGCGCTTGGCCTGGTGATCAACAAACCCAGCGACATTGACCTCGGCCACCTGTTCGACAAAGTCGAGCTTCCCCTGGGCCGCGACGACCTTGCCCGCACCCCCGTGTTCCAGGGTGGCCCGGTGCAGACCGAGCGAGGTTTCGTGCTGCACGAGGCGGTGTTCGCATCGGACGCCGCGCCTAGCGAGCCGGTTTATGCCTCAACGATGACGATCCCCGGCGGGCTGGAGATGACCACGTCCAAGGACGTCCTCGAAGCGCTCTCCACCGGCGCCGGGCCGCGTAAGGTGCTGGTGTCGCTCGGTTATTCCGCCTGGGGCGAGGGCCAGCTTGAATCCGAAATCGCCGAGAACAGCTGGCTTACCGTCGGTGCTGACCTCTCGGTAATCTTCGACACGCCGGTCGAGCAGCGTTACGACAAGGCGCTCTCACTATTGGGCCTGCAGGCCTGGATGCTCTCTCCTGACGCGGGGCACGCATGAGCACCGAGGTGCTCGATGTCCCATTCAACTTCCAGACGTTTCTAGCTTTCGATTTCGGCGCCAGACGCACCGGCGTCGCGGTAGGAAACCGCATGTTGCGCACGGCGACGCCGCAAGCCACGATCAAGGCCGAAGGCGAAGCCCGGCTCGCCGCGGTGGAGGCCCGCGTGCGCGAATGGCAGCCGGACGCGGTAGTGGTCGGCATTCCATTCCATCCCGACGGAGCCAGCCACGACAATACGGCGCGGGCGAAGAAATTTGCGCGCCAGTTGCGCGGACGGCTGAAGCTGCCCGTCTACGAAGTCGACGAGCGCTACAGCACGACCGAGGCCTTGGCTGCCGGCGCGAGCGATCCCGACGCGGGCGCGGCCTGCGTCATTCTTGAACAATTCCTGAGGAGCTTGTCATGAGCAGTCTCATGCTTGATGCTGAAGCCCTTTACCGCGAACTGCTGCGGGGCGTGCAGCAGTTGAGCACGCCCGACACACGGCTGGTAGGAATCACCTCCGGCGGCGCCTGGCTGGCCGAGCGCCTGCACAAAGACCTCGGTCTGGCGGGCGGAGTGGGCGTGATCTCGTCAGTGATGCACCGTGACGACTTCGCCAAGCGCGGCCTATCGGGCGCGGGGCAGCAGACCCAGCTGGATTTCGACGTCAACGATTCGCACATCATCCTGCTTGACGACGTGCTCTACACCGGCCGCACCATCCGCGCCGTGCTCAACGAGCTGTTCGACTACGGCCGTCCAGCCAGCGTAAAACTGGCGGTACTGGTGGACCGGGGCGGGCGTGAGCTGCCGGTGCATGCCGACTTCGCGGCGGCGCGGGTGGCGCTGCCTGCTTCCCAATCGCTCGAACTCGCACGCGACGACTCGGGCAAGTTCAGTTTCAAGGTCGAAGGAGGACTATGAGGCCCTACGTTTGCGGCTACGCCGCTGCTCTGCCCTCTCGAGGGGCGCGAACCGTCCTAGGGGCGGCCCGTCGGACGCTTTGATCCATGTTGTACAAACGCAACCCCCAACTCAACAAGAACGGCGAACTGGTCCACCTGCTGTCCATCGAGGGCCTGCCGCGCGAGATCGTCACCCACATCCTGGACACGGCATCGAGCTTCGTGAGCGTGAGCGACCGCGAAGTCAAGAAGGTGCCGCTGCTGCGCGGCAAGAGCGTGTTCAACCTGTTCTTCGAGAATTCGACGCGCACGCGCACGACGTTCGAGATCGCCGCCACGCGCCTTTCCGCCGACGTGATCAACCTGGACATCGCGCGGTCGTCGGCTTCCAAGGGCGAATCGCTGCTGGACACCATCGCCAACCTTTCTGCGATGGCGGCCGACCTTTTCGTCGTGCGCCACAGCGAATCGGGCGCGCCCTACCTGATCGCCCAGCACGTCGCGCCACACGTGCACGTCATCAACGCCGGCGACGGCCGCCATGCGCACCCCACGCAGGGGCTGCTGGACATGTACACCATCCGGCACTACAAGAAGGATTTCTCCAACCTCACGGTCGCCATCGTCGGCGATGTGCTGCATTCGCGCGTCGCGCGATCGGACATCCACGCGCTCACCACGCTGGGCTGCGCCGAGGTGCGCGTGGTCGGACCCAAGACGCTCGTGCCGGACGACATGAAACAGATGGGTGTGCGGGTATGCCACTCGCTCGAGGAAGGCATCAAGGGCTGCGACGTCGTGATCATGCTGCGCCTGCAGAACGAGCGCATGAGCGGCGCGCTGCTGCCGTCGTCGCAGGAATTCTTCAAGAGCTTCGGGCTCACGCCCGAGAAGCTGCAATTGGCCAAGCCCGACGCGATCGTTATGCATCCGGGCCCCATCAACCGCGGCGTAGAGATCGACTCGTCGGTCGTGGACGGAAAGCAGAGCGTCATCCTGCCGCAGGTCACCTTCGGCATCGCGGTGCGCATGGCGGTCATGAGCATCGTTGCTGGGAACGAAGCATGAATGTGGCCCCCACGCTCCCCCACTGCGCGTGGGTCGCCGCCCCCCGAGGGGGCCCTCGCGCCTTGGGGCGGCCCGGCGGCGCTCAAGTCGGAACAATGAAATGAAAATACTGATCAAGAACGGCCGGGTGATCGACCCCGCCTCGAATTTCGACGAGATCTGCGACATCGCCATCGCCGCCGGCCGCATCGTGTCGATCCGCAGCGCACCATCGGGCTTCGCGCCCAGCAAGGTGATCGACGCTACGGGCTGCATCGTCGCGCCCGGCCTCGTCGACCTGGCCGCACGGCTGCGCGAGCCGGGGCACGAACACGAGGGCATGCTGGAAAGCGAAATGGGGGCGGCTGTGGCGGGCGGGGTCACCAGTGTCGTGTGTCCGCCGGACACCGAGCCCGTGCTGGACGAGCCCGGCCTGATCGAGATGCTCAAATACCGCGCTGAAAGACTGCACCAGGCCCGCGTGTTTCCCTTGGGTGCGCTCACGCGAAACCTGCAGGGCGAAACCCTGACCGAGATGGTCGAACTCACCGAGGCGGGCTGCGTGGGCTTCAGTCAGGCCGAGGTGCCGTTGGAAAGCACACAGGTGCTGCAGCGCGCGCTGCAGTACGCGTCCACCTACGGCTACACCGTCTGGCTCAGGCCGCAGGAACTGCACCTGGGCCGGGGCGTCGCCGCCAGCGGCGCGCTGGCCACCCGCCTGGGCCTCTCCGGCGTGCCGGTGGCGGCCGAGACGATTGCGCTGCACACGATCTTCGAGCTGATGAAGTCGACCGGCGCGCGCGTGCACCTGTGCCGTCTCAGTAGCGCCGCCGGCGTCGACCTCGTGCGCCAGGCCAAGGAGCAGGGCCTGCTGGTGACCTGCGATGTCAGCATCAATTCGCTGCACCTTATCGACGTGGACATCGGCTATTTCGACAGCCGCATGCGCCTGAATCCGCCGCTGCGTCAGCAACGCGACCGCGACGCATTGCGCGAAGGGCTCGCCGATGGCACGATCGACGCGCTCGTTTCGGATCACACGCCGGTAGACGAGGACGCCAAGACGCTGCCGTTCGCGGAAGCGGAGCCGGGCGCAACCGGGCTTGAGCTGCTGCTTAGCCTTGCGCTCAAGTGGGGCCAGGAAAGCGGCACGGGGCTGGCGCGGGCCCTGGCGGTGCTCACCTGCGAGCCTTCGCGCGTGCTTGGCACGGCGCTGGGCACCTTGCACGCGAGCGCGGGGCAACTGGTGGAAGGCGGCGTCGCCGACGTGTGCATCTTCGACACCCAGGCTGAGTGGACCATCACGGCCGGCGCACTGCGCAGCCAGGGCAAGCACACGCCGTTCTCGGGCTATGAGGTTCCGGGCCGTGTGCGCTGCACCATTGCGGCAGGCCAGATCGCCTTCGAAGGCTGGGACCGGACTTGAGCGCTGTGGCTTCGGCCTCGCCATGAGCTCACTGCGCGCCGCGTGGCGGCTTGGGCGGGCGGTGCTTCATGCGCTTGCGGGCCTGGGGATCATCCTGTTCGTTTTTCCGCGCCGCAGCGAACTGCAGCGCAACGCGCACGTCCAGGCGTGGGCCTTGAAGATGCTGGCCTTGCTGGGCATCCGGCTCGAATTGCACGGGCGGCCACCCGCCAGCGGGCCAGTGTTGCTGGTGGCGAACCACATCTCGTGGCTGGACATTCTGGTCATGCATGCGGCGCGCCATTGCCGCTTCGTCGCGAAAGCGGAGGTGAGGCACTGGCCCTTGATCGGCAGGCTGGCGACCGGTGGGGGCACGCTCTACATCGAACGCGAATCTCGGCGCGACGCCATGCGCGTCGTCCATCACATGGCCGAGAGCCTCAAGCGCGGCGAGATTGTTGCGGTGTTTCCGGAAGGTACGACCAGCGACGGGCATGACCTGCTGCCCTTCCACGCCAACCTGATCCAGGCCGCGATTTCGGCCGACGCGCCTGCCCAGCCCGTCGCTCTGACCTTCATCGACGCGACGACACGCAAGACCAGCCTCGCGCCCTGCTACATCGGGGACGATTCATTGGCGGGATCATTGTGGCGTACCCTGACCGGCCCGCCGATCACCGCAGTGGTCCGTTACGGCACGCCGCGGAAAGCGGGGGGCAAAGGCCGGCGCGAGTGGGCGGCCGAGTTGCGTTCAGCCGTCGACGCCTTGCGCCGGCACTGAATCGCCTGCGACCGGCACCGCTGTGGCCGCATGCTCACAGGGCATCTGGCACAACCCGCCCTTGAGTGGGCAGGTGCGGTTGAACGTCACGACGTGATCGACTTCGGCGCGGATGCCGATCCATTCGCCGATCTTGTGGTCGTGGTGGCTGGGCACATGGGCCAGCACCGTCTGGCCGCTGGCCAGCCGCAAGGTGTAGAGGAACTCCGAGCCGCGGAACGCCTTGCGCATGATCTCGGCCTTCACCGGCGCGTTGTCGTCGTGCACGATGTCGTCCGCGCGCAGCAGCACGTCGCATTCACCGGCCGCGAAAGCGCAGGGCAGGGGGCACTCCGCCATGTCGGTGAGCTCGCCCAGCGGCGTCTGCACGACGACCTGGTTGCCCACCTCGCGTAGCGTGGCGGGCGCGAAAACCCCGTGGCCGATGAAGTCCGCCACGAAGCGTGTGGCCGGCCGGTGGTACAGCGTGTAGGCGTCGTCCCATTGGTGCAGGCGCCCCTCGTGCATCACCCCGATGACGTCGCCGATCGCGAAGGCCTCGAGCTGGTCGTGCGTCACGAACAGCGCCGTGGCGTTGGCCGACTTCAAGATGGTGCGAACCTCGTGGGCCAGCCGCTCGCGCAGGTCCACGTCGAGATTGGAGAACGGCTCGTCGAGCAGCAGCAGCTGCGGCTGCGGCGCCAGCGCGCGCGCCAGCGCCACGCGCTGTTGCTGGCCGCCGGACAGCTCGTGCGGAAAGCGCCGCTCGATGCCCTCCAGCCCCACCAGCCGCAACACCTCGGCGACGCGCGCGGTGCGCTGGGTTTTCGGCAGGTGATGGATGCCGAAGCCCACGTTGCGGCCTACGTCGATGTGCGGGAAGAGCGCGTAATCCTGGAACACCATGCCGATGCGGCGCGCTTCGGCGGGAACGTGAACGCCGGCGCTGCCCACCACCTCGCCCGAGATGCGTATCTGGCCGGCGGTTGCGCGCTCCAGGCCCGCGATGGCTCGCAACAAGGTAGTCTTGCCGCAACCGGAGGGACCGATCAGCACGCCGATGTCCCCGGCGCGCAGCCCGAACGACACGTCGTCGACGGCGGGGTGGGACCTTCCGGGATACTGGACTCGCAGCTTGGAGACCTCGACGAACATGACGCCCATTGTAGATGCTTACAATTCTCATTTGCATCGATCGGGCTTTCACAAGCTTTAGGACATGACCGCGCGCCGGCTTCAAGACCTTTTCTTACTGTTGCTGGCGTTCCTGCTTGTGCTGCCCGTGCTCGCGGTGCTGGCCTCGTGGGTCCAATGGGACGGGCGCAGCTCGCAGATCCTGCGGGAGATGGCCGCCACCGTGCTCCCGGGGTACGCGTGGACCAGCCTGGGGTTGTGTGTCGTCGTCGGCGTCGGTGTCGCGCTGGTGGGCGGCACCGCTGCTGCGGCCGTGACGCTCTTCGAGTTTCCGGGGCGCCGCACCTTCGAGTGGGCCCTGTTGCTGCCCTTGGCCATGCCTGCCTATGTCGTGGCCTACGCGTATACGGATTACCTGCAGTTCAGTGGCCCGCTGCAATCGTGGGTTCGCGGGACATTCGGGCTGCAGGGCCGCGTGTTTCCCGAGGTGCGCAGCCTGGGCGGCGCAGCGCTGGTTTTCATCTTCTCTCTCTATCCCTACGTCTACCTGCTGGCGCGCACGGCATTGGCCGAGCGCGCCGGCCACCTGATGGAGGCCGCCCGCCTGCTCGGCGCACCGCTACGCCGGCGTATCCGCAGGGTGGCGCTGCCGCTCGCGCGCCCGGCCGTCACGGCGGGTGTCGCGCTCGCGTTGATGGAAACACTGGCAGATTTCGGAGTCTCCAGCTACTTCGGCATCCAGACCTTCACCACTGGCATCTACAAGGCCTGGCTCGCCATGGACAACCGGGTCGCCGCCGCGCAACTGGCCACGCTGCTGCTGGTCGTCGTCGCCGCCGTGCTGGCGCTGGAGCGCCGGGCCCAGCAGCGGCTGCGTTTTACTGCGCCCCGCGGGGGCAGAGCCGGCTCCGCCGACGCGCAGCCGGTGCCGCTGCAGGGCGGGCGGCTGCTGCTGGCGTGGACGGTCTGCGGCGCGCCCGTGCTGCTGGGCTTCGTGCTACCGGTGCTGTTCATGCTGCGCCCGCTCGCGGCCGACTGGTCGGTGCTGCCGTGGGACCGGTTCGTGGAATGGTCGTTCAACAGCGTCAGGCTGGGCGTCATCAGCGCCGTGCTGGCCGTGGGCATGGCCCTGATGATGGCTTTCAGCCTGAGGCGCGCACCGGACGCCATCACGCGCGGGGTCGTCCAGCTCGCCGCCCTGGGTTACGCCGTTCCGGGGGCGGTGATCGTCGTGGGCCTGCTGCTGCCGGTCGGGTGGCTGCAGGAAGCGGCGCCAAGGTCGGGTGTGGGAGGCTGGGTGACAGCCACAGTGCTGGGTGTCGTCTGGGCCTACCTGGTTCGATTCGTGTCGGTGGCGCTGCAGTCGATGCAAAGCGGCTACTCGCGCATTCCGGGCAGTTTCGACGACACGGCCCGCATGCTGGGCGCCGCCGGCTTCGCGCTACTGGCACGCGTGCACTGGCCCTTGTTGCGCCGATCCGGCGCGGCCGCCGCGCTGCTCGTCTTTGTGGACGTGATGAAGGAACTGCCCGCGACGCTGGTGCTGCGCCCGTTCGACACAGACACTCTGGCCGTCGTGGCCTATCAGTTGGCCCGTGACGAAAGGCTGGGCGAGGCCGCGCTGCCCTCGCTCGCGCTGGTTCTGGTGGGGTTGATTCCAGTCATGCTGCTGAGCCGCACGCTGCGCGGCCCGCAAAACCTGACGGCCCAGGCAACCGAAGAGCAGCTCAGGCGTCCTCGGTAACCCACTCCGGCCGCGGAGCCGCGGGCTTGCGGAAGACTACTTCACCCGTGGGAACATGCACCACGCGGATTTCCTGGCCCACCGGTTTGGTGGTGCTCTTGGCGGCCATGGCCACTGCCAGCGAGCGGTCGCTGAAGAAATACTGCTGGGAACCGGAAACCGGCAGGAAGCGGCCGGCGATGGGATGGTTGCTCTCGACGCGGAAATCTGCGGACGTCATCTGTGAACCTCGCTGCTTGTCTCTCGCTGATCTTTGAACCTGCTGCGCAACTTGCATGGTAGGCGGGGCATTTGACATCGCCATGACGGCATTGCAATGACGCCGTGACAGCCGTAACCGCCTGCAAGGGTGCGTCGCGACAGGTTAAGGGATGAGCTGCACCAGTCTGTAGGACACTGCTGATGGAGCTTGTAGGACGCCGATTTTCTGGGTCGCTGGTCCCCTCGACAGGAATCGAACCTGTATCTGGCGCTTAGGAGGCGCCCGTTCTATCCATTGAACTACGAGGAGCAGCGAACGGATTGTAGAGGGGCCGGCTGCGCGTATGGCTCAGTCAGACCTATTTGCTCAGCAGGCGCATGGCCTCTTCGAGGCCCTTGATGGTGAGCGGGTACATGCGCTGGTTGACCAGCTGCTGGATCACGCTGATGCTCTGGCGGTATTGCCACACACCCTGCGGCTCCGGGTTGATCCACGCGAACTTCGGGAAGGCGTTGGTCAGCCGCTGAAGCCACTCGGCGCCGGCTTCCTCGTTGTTGTATTCGACGCTCCCACCGGGCTGCAGAATCTCGTAGGGGCTCATCGTCGCGTCGCCCACGAAGATGAGTTTGTAGTCCTTGTTGTACTTGCGGATGATGTCCCAGGTCGCGAACTTCTCCGAGAAGCGGCGGCGGTTGTTCTTCCACATGAAGTCATAGACGCAGTTGTGGAAGTAATAGAACTCCAGGTGCTTGAACTCCGCCTTGGCCGCTGAGAACATTTCCTCCACGCGGTGGATGTGCTCGTCCATCGTGCCGCCCACGTCCATCAGCAGCAGGATCTTCACGTTGTTGTGGCGTTCGGGCACCATCTTGATGTCCAGCCAGCCCGCATTTGCGGCCGTGGACTTGATGGTGTCGTCCAGGTCCAGTTCGTCGGCGGCGCCTTCGCGGGCGAACTTGCGAAGGCGGCGCAGTGCGATCTTGATGTTGCGCGTGCCGAGCTCCTGGCTGTCGTCGTAATCCTTGTACGCGCGCTGGTCCCAGACCTTCACCGCGCTCTTGTTGCGGCCCTTGTCCTGCCCGATGCGGATGCCCTGCGGGTTAAACCCGTACGCCCCGAAAGGCGAGGTGCCACCCGTCCCAATCATCTTGCTGCCGCCTTCGTGGCGTTCCTTCTGCTCCTCGAAGCGCTTCTTGAGCGTCTCCATCAGCTCGTCCCAACCCATCTTCTCGATCTTGGCTTTTTCCTCGGGGCTGAGTTCGAGCTCAAGGTTCTTGCGCAGCCACTCCAGCGGAACATCCTTGGTGAAATCGGCGATCATCTCCACGCCCTTGAAGTAGGCGGCGAAGGCGCGATCGAACTTGTCGTAGTGTTTCTCGTCCTTGACCAGCGCCGTGCGCGACAGGTAGTAGAAGTCGTCGATCTTGTAGCCGTCTTCGCTGTTGGGGCCGACGACGCCCTCCTTCAGCGCTTCGATGAGCGTGAGGTATTCCTTGACGGAAACCGGCAGCTTCGCGCTGCGCAAGGTGTAGAAGAAATCAATCAACATGATGGCGTCGCCTTCGCGATGTCATTATCCGCCCCAGGCGGCGAAACTGCAGCGGGGCGCCGTCGGGCGAACCACGGCGGCACGATGGTGCCCCGGCGCAACGCCAGGACGAGCAGGGAAAGCGTCACGGCAGAACAGATGATGACGGCGACGACCGAAGCTTCGGCGCCGAAAACGCCGCCGCTCAGCCAGTCGGGACCGGGGCGCTCGGAGACCAGCCAACCGGTGTCGCTGCCGCCCGACACCGGGATGCCCCAGACGGTGCCTTGCGTGAAATTCCATCCCATGTGCAGGCCCATGCACAGCGGCAACGACCGGGTCACGTGGAACAGCAGGCCGAAAAGCAGGCCTGCTTCCACCGCGATCGCGACGGAACTCCAAACCGTGGCGCCCGGGTTGAAGATGTGGCCTAGGCCGAAGACCGCGGCCGACAGCGTCAGCGCACCCCAGGTCCCGATGCCTTCTTCGCAGACGCGGTACAGGACGCCGCGGGTAATGATCTCCTCGGCAACCGCGGCCCCCAGGCCGCCGATCAGCAACTGCCTGGCCCAGTGCGGGTTGGCGTTGAAGCCGGTGACCTGGTAGCTTCCGAACAACCACAGCACGCCCACGACGGCGCTGATCAGCAGCCCGCCTGCCAGGAAGCCCAACACGCCATGCGGCACCACCTTGCGCCACGCCAGTTCAACCGGGCGCCTGCGCTCGATGGCGTAGACCAGAAACAGGTAGGCGCCGAGCGCCGGCACCAATTGCATCATCAGCATGCCGATGTAGCGTTCGGGAACGGGCGCGGTCTTGCCGGCCCAGCCGACACCGACGAAGAGTATGCGCAGCAGGAAGATCATGGCCCCCAGGATCGCCACGAAGATGACGATGCGCGCGAGCGGCGACAGCACGAGCCAGCGCTTCCAGCGCGGCGTCGCGGTCGCCTGTGCGGGTGGCGTGTCGGGGTCCGTGGTGGCGTTCAACGCGATTTAGCGAGCTGGTATTGCAGGTGCGCCTTCACCTCGGGCCATTCGCCCGCGGCCAGGCTGTACATCACCGTGTCGCGCACGGTGCCATCGCGGCGCGGCGCATGGTGGCGCAGCACGCCGTCCTTGCGCGCGCCCAGGCGCTCGATGGCGCGCTGGCTCGCGAAGTTGTAGTTGTCGGTGCGCCACCCCACGAGCTGGGCGCCCAGCGTCTCGAACGCGTGCGTCATGAGCAGGAGCTTGCAGGTGGTGTTGACGTGGCTGCGCTGCCAGCTCTTGCCATACCAGGTGTAGCCGATCTCCAGCCGCTCGATCGCAACCACGATGTCGTGGTATCGCGTGCTGCCGATGATCTTGCCGCTGGGCACATCGCGCACGACGAACGGCAGCATATGCCCCTGCTCCAGACCCTTCAGTGCGGCGGCGACATAGTCCTGCGCTTCGCCCGGCGCCGGCACCGAGGTAATGCGCAGCTTCCAGAGTTCGCCATCACGCGCGGCAGACTCGAGATCTGGCGCGTGATCGGCGGACAGGGGCTCCAGCCGCACCTGCGGCGTCGCGAGGGTGCAGGGCTCGGGCTTGTGCATTCACTTGTCCTTGTCGCGGGCGGCGCGCCAGCGCCGGGCCAGCTGCAGGCCGAGCCCGCCGCCGAGGCCGACCAGCAGGATGCCGCCGATGCTGGCGTTGCTGTAGCCGGCCGCGAAGATGTCCAGCCCGAACACCACGGCCAGCCAGTAACCCAGCAGCGCGCCGCCGACGAAGCCGGCGGCATCGGTGAGTCCTTCAAGTAACAGCGGGCTCATCGGGCGTTCGCTTCGGCCGCCGGTCAGCGGTTGTGGCGTTGCATGAACACGAGCTTCTCGAACAAGGTCACGTCCTGCTCGTTCTTCAGCAGCGCGCCCACCAGGGGCGGCACCGCGACCTTGTCTTCCTTGCTTTGCAGCGCCTCGAGCGGGATGTCTTCAGCCACGAGAAGCTTGAGCCAGTCGAGCAGCTCGCTGGTGGAGGGCTTCTTCTTGAGGCCGGGCAGGCTGCGCACGTCGTAGAACGTCTTCATCGCGGCCGTCAGCAACTCTTTCTTGAGGCCGGGGAAGTGCACGTCCACGATCTGCTTCATCGTGTCGGCGTCGGGGAACTTGATGTAGTGGAAGAAGCAGCGGCGAAGGAACGCGTCTGGCAGTTCCTTCTCGTTGTTCGAGGTGATGAACACCAGCGGACGGTGCCGCGCCTTCACCAGCTCGCGCGTCTCGTACACGTAGAACTCCATCCGATCCAGCTCGCGCAGCAGGTCGTTGGGAAATTCGATGTCGGCCTTGTCGATCTCGTCGATCAAGAGGGCGACCGGTTTGTCAGCGGTGAAGGCCTGCCACAGCACGCCCTTGACGATGTAGTTGTGGATGTCCTTCACGCGCGCGTCGCCAAGTTGCGAGTCGCGCAGGCGGCTCACCGCGTCGTATTCGTACAGACCTTGCTGGGCCTTGGTGGTGGACTTGATGTGCCACTGCAACAGCGGCACGTCCAGCGCCTGGGCCACTTCTTCGGCCAGCATGGTCTTGCCGGTGCCCGGCTCGCCCTTGACGAGGAGCGGGCGCTTGAGCGTGATGGACGCGTTCACCGCCAGCATCAGGTCTTGCGTGGCGACGTAATTCTGTGAGCCTTGGAACTTCATGGGATGTGCAATGAAAGGGGCGGCAGAAAGCGCCGCCTATAATTGAAAGTTGCTTAGACTGTCCTTACCACCCGATTTTGCTCGCAAAATGAACAAGATGTTGTCCGCGCTCTTCGTCCTGGCTGTCGCTTCCGTGACCGGCACTGCCCTTGCACAAACGCCGGCTTCGGCCAAGGCCCCGGCGCAGGCCGCGCCCGCCGCGGGCGCAAAGTCGATCGAAGCCAAGGTGGCCATGTGCGTGGGCTGCCACGGCATCAAGGGTTACCAGGCCAGTTTCCCCGAGGTCTACAAGGTCCCGATGATCGCCGGCCAGAGTGCCAAGTACATCACTGCGGCCCTCGTCGCGTACAAGCAGGGCGACCGCAGGCACCCGACGATGCGCGGCATCGCCGACGCGCTCTCCGAGCAGGACATGGCCGACATCGCCGCCTATTACGAAGGCCTCGGCAAAGACCCCGCAGCCAAGCTGCCGGAAGCCGCCGACAAGACGCCCAGCCCGCAGGTCGCCGCGCTGCTTCAGAAGGCCGCCTGCGTTTCCTGCCACGGCGCGAATTTCGCCAAACCGATCGACCCGAGCTACCCGAAGATCGCCGGCCAACATGCCGACTATCTGTTCGTCGCGCTGAAGGCCTACAAGACCGAAAATAACGCCAGTGTCGGCCGCACGAACGGCGTCATGGGGGCGATTGCCAAGCAGTACTCAAACGCGGAACTCAAAGCGCTGGCCGGCTACGTGGCGTCGTTGCAGGGCGACCTGAAAACAGTGCCGGAACACCGCTTCCGTTAATCGCGCGTCGCGCGCCGCTGCACGCAGGCGATGTAGGCGTTTCCGTCGGGCGGCTGTCCCGACCGCTGGCTTTCCCACAACATCTTGCCGAGGCACTCCATGGCTTCGTGGTGCGCGTCGTGCAATGAATCGCGGCGCGCCGCCAGCAGTTCCACGGCCTGCCGGATGCCGCGTGGCTGGTCGATCGAGCATTGCTCGCTGATCGACAGGTGCATGGCCAGGTGCAGGAAGGGGTTGGTCCGGCCGTCCTGGCCGTCGTAGATTCTCGCCAAGGCAGCTTCCACGTCGCCCAAGTCTGCATGGTATTCCGGATGCTCCTGCAGCCACTGGCCGGCCAGTGTTTCCAATGCGTCGAGCGGCTGGGCCGCGCGTGTCTTGGCGGCCACGGCACAGAAGAAACGCCGCACATCGGCTTGCGATGGGTTGAACATGGCGCGCAGCGTAGCATGCACCGGCCTTGTCCTACGGACGAGCTTCAACCGCCGTGCTACGCTGAGCCAGGGACCGGCGCGAGCGATGCCGGAGCCAGCGGTCCCTTTCTTGTATACCCGGTGAGGAGACGCGCGATGAACCCCATGAAAATTGCCGGAATCATCCTGCTGGTGCTGGGGCTGGCCGGCTTGCTGACCGGCGGCTTCAGCTTCACCAAAAACACCACGAAGGCTGAAATCGGACCGCTCAAACTCCAGGTGCAAGAGAAGGAGTCGGTCAACGTCCCTCAGTGGCTGAGCCTGGGGGCAATGCTGGTCGGCGGCGTGCTGCTGGTGCTGGGATTCAAGCGCTAATCGGGCGCGCGTTCACGCGCCGATCAGGCCCGAGATGGTCCGGGCTGCTTTCAGCAGTGGGGGCAGCATCGTTTCCTGCATCACCTTGGGGCTCGTCCGATTGGCTTGCCCGCTGATGTTCAGCGCCGCCACCATCCGGCCGCCGCGCCCGGAAATGGGCGCCGCGATTGACACCAAGCCCTCTTCCAGTTCCTGGTTCACCAGGCACCAACCCTGCCTGCGAGCCTGCTGTACCCGCGCGACCAGCGAATCAACATCGGTGATTGTGTGCCGGGTCAACGGCTCGCGGCGGCAGGCGTGCATTCGCTTGGCGACTTCCTCGTCGGGCAGGCCGGCCAGGAGCACGCGGCCCATCGATGTGCAGTAAGCCGGCAGGCGCGAGCCCACCCCCAGGCCGATGCTCATGATCTTGTGGGTGGGCACGCGCAGCACATAGACGATGTCCGTGCCATCCAGCGCGGCGGCCGAGCACGACTCCTTCACTTGCTCGACCAGCGCTTCCATCACTGGCTCGGCCAGGTTCCAGATCGGCATCGAGGACAGGTAGGCGAACCCGAGGTCCAGGATTCGCGGCGTGAGCGAAAACTGCCTGCCGTCGCTCTCCACGTAGCCGAGCGTCTGCAGCGTGAGCAGGATGCGGCGTGCGCCGGCGCGTGTTAGCCCCGCGCGCCCCGCCACTTCGGTCAGGGTCTGGCGCGGCGCTTGCGCGCTGAATGAACGGATCACCTCCAGCCCCCTGGCGAAGGATTGGACGTAACTGTCGCCAGGCTTGGGCTCGACGGCTGCGGCCGGGGAAATTGCCATAAAAATACTTTGACCTTAAAATTCAGTATGCGAACAGTTGTTCGTTATTAGAACAAGCAGGCGCTTTCTTGGCAAGCGGGTCTTCCGTACGCCGGCCCGGCCTGCTCATCCTGGAAGTTTCTCCATGATCGACAAGATCGCCGCCTCCGTCAGTGAGGCCCTGCAGGGGGTGGCCGACAGCGCCACCGTCATGATCGGCGGCTTCGGTACCGCGGGTATTCCCAATGAACTGGTCGATGGCCTCATCGAACAGGGCGCGCGAGACCTCACCATCGTCAACAACAATGCGGGAAACGCCGAGCAGGGCCTGGCCGCGCTGCTCAAGGCCGGCCGCGTGCGCAAGATCATCTGCAGCTTCCCACGCCAGGCGGATAGCCACGTTTTCGACGCGCTGTACCGCTGCGGAAAGATCGAACTCGAACTTGTGCCGCAAGGCAATCTCTCGGAACGCATCCGCGCCGCGGGCGCGGGCATCGGCGCCTTCTTCACGCCCACCGCCTACGGCACTGAGCTCGCCAAAGGCAAGGAAACCCGCGAGATCGGCGGGCGTCAGTACGTCCTTGAGTACCCCATCCACGCCGACCTGGCCCTCATCAAGGCCGAGCGCGGCGACCGCTGGGGCAACCTCACGTACCGCAAGGCCGCGCGCAATTTCGGGCCCGTGATGGCGATGGCGGCAAAGCGCACAATTGCGAGCGTGCATGAAATCGTGCCGCTGGGGGCGCTGGACCCGGAGAACATCGTGACGCCGGGCATCTTCGTGCGCAAGATCGTGAAGGTCGAGCGCATCGCCACCCAGGCCGGCGGCTTCAAGCAGGCTGCGTAAGAGTTTTCCATGACCTACCAGAGACGCACCAAAAACCAACTCGCCCAACGGGTGGCGCGCGACATCCACGACGGCGCGTACGTCAACCTCGGCATCGGCATGCCCACCCTGGTGGCCAACCACTTGCCTGCCGGCATCGAGGTGATCCTGCACAGCGAGAACGGCATCCTCGGCATGGGGCCGGCGCCGGCGGCCGGCCAGGAAGACTACGACCTGATCAACGCGGGCAAGCAGCCCGTGACGCTGTTGCCCGGTGGCGCCTACTTCCACCACGCCGACAGCTTCGCGATGATGCGCGGCGGCCACCTCGACATCTGCGTGCTGGGCGCGTTCCAGGTGTCCGCCACCGGCGACCTGGCCAACTGGCACACCGGCGAGAAGGACGCGATCCCGGCTGTCGGCGGTGCGATGGACCTCGCCGTCGGCGCCAAGCAGACGTGGGTGATGATGGACCTGCTCACCAAGAAAGGCGAGAGCAAGATCGTCGCACAGTGCACCTATCCGCTGACCGGCATCGGCTGCGTCAAACGCATCTACAGCGATCTCGCCACCCTCGAATGCACGCCGCAAGGCCTCAAGCTCGTCGACAAGGTCGACGGCCTCGCGCGCACGGAACTTGAACAACTCGTCGGGTTGCCCATCGCTGCCTGACACCAACGGAGCCCACCATGACCAGACAAGCCTTCATCTGCGACGCCATCCGCACACCCTTCGGGCGCTACGGCGGCGCTCTCTCCTCCATCCGCACCGATGACCTGGGCGCGATCCCGCTCAGGGCGCTGATGGCGCGCAATCCCAAAGTCGATTGGCAAGCCCTCACCGACGTGATCTATGGCTGCGCCAACCAGGCGGGCGAAGACAACCGCAATGTCGCCCACATGGCCAGCCTGCTCGCAGGACTGCCGGTGGAAGTACCAGGCGCCACGATCAACCGCCTGTGCGGCTCGGGCCTCGACGCCCTCGGTACTGCTGCCCGCGCGATCAAGGCCGGTGAGGCTTCGCTGGTGATCGCCGGCGGGGTTGAGAGCATGAGCCGCGCGCCCTTCGTCATGCCCAAGGCCGAGAGCGCTTTCTCACGCGCCAACGCCGTCTACGACACCACCATCGGCTGGCGCTTCGTCAATAGGCTGATGAAAGAGATGCACGGCGTGGACTCGATGCCCGAGACCGCCGAAAACGTCGCGACGGATTACAAGATCGAGCGCGATGCGCAGGACCGCATGGCACTGGCCTCGCAGCAGAAGGCGGTTGCGGCCCAGAAGGCCGGCTACTTCGACAGTGAGATCACGCCCGTCACCATCCCGCAGAAGAAGGGCGACCCCATCGTGGTCGCGAAGGACGAACACCCGCGAGAGACAAGCCTGGAGGCGCTTGCCAAACTCAAGGGCGTGGTACGGCCGGACGGCACGGTAACGGCCGGCAATGCGAGCGGGGTGAACGATGGCTCGTGCGCACTCCTGCTGGCGGACGAGGCCACGGCCGCGAAGCACGGCCTGACGCCGCGCGCGCGAGTGGTCGGCATGGCCACGGCCGGCGTGCCGCCGCGCGTGATGGGCATCGGGCCCGCACCGGCGACGCAGAAGGTCCTCGCGCTCACAGGCATCAAGATCGAACAGATCGACGTCATCGAGCTGAACGAGGCATTCGCAGCGCAGGGCATCGCCGTGTTGCGACTGCTCGGCCTGAAGGACGACGACCCGCGCGTCAATCCCAACGGCGGCGCCATCGCGCTCGGCCATCCGCTGGGCGCTTCGGGTGCCCGCCTCGCGACCACCGCGGTGAACCAGCTGCAAAAGACCGGCGGCCGCTACGCGCTGTGCACCATGTGCATCGGCGTCGGGCAGGGCATTGCCGTGATCCTCGAGCGGGTGTGAGCCGATGGCCCCGCGCCCTGCGGCGAGGGCCTTGGTGTCCTCAGCGCGCCAGGATCTGCCAGGCGAGCGTCATCTGGGCGAGAAAGCCCACGGTGAAGGCGAGGGTGCGAAGCCACGGCAAGGCCAGCGTGTAGACCAGTGCGTGGACCACCCGGGCCCAGAAGTAAACCATCGCGGCCGTCGCTATCGCGCCTCCCGACAGCCCCAGGGCATGGGCGGTCAGCACCAGCGCCGCGAACACCACGAGATTCTCCACGGCATTTCCGTGCGCTTTTTTCAGGCGTTCGGCCCATGGCGTCTGGGGCTTGGGGTTGGGCGGGTAACCGACCGCATCCAGCAGGCCCCAGACCATCACCCGGTCCAGGATGTAGGGCACCCACAGAAGGCCGGTGAAAGCACTCACCAGCGCCAGGTACAGCAGTTCCGTTTTCATGCGTCATCTCCTCAGCGGTTGGGACAAAGTCCGGCCGCCACTGTAAGTCGCAATCGACGCGGCAACAATGGGCACGGGTTGGCAACAAGGAAAGCCGATGAACGATGAGATGAACGAAAAGCTGCTCATTCGCGAGATGGGCGCTACCGGCACCTGGCGTACATCCAGACGCGCATCGGCTACAAGGTGAAGATGGATATGCCGATGCTGAAAGGGCCCATGGTGGAGGAACTCTATCGCCGCGGCGCGCGCTGGCTGGCGGGCGGCGCGCTCGAACGGTGAACTCGCTGCCGCTGGTCACCGACCCGTTCTTCTACCTCGTTGCGATCCCCGCCGTGCTGCTGCTGGGCATCAGCAAGAGCGGCTTCGGCGCGGGGTTCGGCTCGCTCGCGGTGCCGATGATGGCGCTCGCCGTCACGGTGCCGCAGGCCGCGGCAATGCTGATGCCGGTGTTGTTGCTGATGGACCTGATGAGCGTCGCCGCGTTCCGCCGTCATTTCGACCTGAAGCTGCTCCGCTTCCTGCTGCCGTTCGGTCTGCTGGGCACCGTGCTGGGCACGCTGCTGTTCAAGGTGCTGGATGCACGGCTCGTGGCGGGGATCGTCGGCGTATTCACGCTGCTGTTCCTCGCGCAGCGCCTGCTGTTCCCGCCCAAGCCTGACAGCCCGCACCCGCCGAAGTGGCTGGGCGCCATCCTCACCACGACCTCGGGATTCACCAGCTTCACCGCGCACGCGGGCGGGCCTCCGATCGGCGCCTACGTGATCCCGATGCGCCTGCCGCCACTGGTGTTCACGGCGACCATGGCCTTCTTCTTTTTCATCATCAATCTGAGCAAGTGGATTCCGTACGCATGGCTGGGGCTGCTGGACACGCGCAACATGGCGACCTCGCTCGCGCTGCTGCCGTTCGCGCCCATCGGCGTGGTGGTGGGCGTGCGCCTCGCACACCGTATCAAGCCGATCCTGTTCTACCGGCTGGTGTACACCGGCATGTTCCTCACCGGCTGCAAGCTGGTGTGGGACGGCTTTGTTCAGGTGTGAATTCAGGCCGCGCCCGCAGGAACGGGCCCAAGCCTCTGAGGAGGTCCCACAACGGCACCTCCAACTGGCAGATCAGCCTTTCGACGTCATCCGCGTCGTTGCCCCGGCGCAGCGCGCCCTCCAGCGCCGCGGCGCGCTCCTGCACCAGCGTGGCCCCGACGTTCCCGGAAACCGCGTTGGTCGTGTGTGCCAGGCGCTCCGCCGTGGCCTTGTCCCCGCCGTGCCAAGCTGTGCGGATATCCTGCACGACGTTCTCCTGGCCGGCGACATAGCGACGCAGCATCGCGACGTAGAGAGATCTTTTGCCGAGCATGCGTGACAGCCCCAGCGCGCAGTCCAGCCCGGCGATGCCCGTAGGCATGTCGTTGTCCGCGGCCGCCGTCACCGGCGCTTTGGTCGGTGCCGCGGGCAGCGCCGGGCCGGCACCCGCGCTGCGGGGGCGCGCCCAGCGCAGCAGGATCGCGGACAGGGCGTCCGGGTCGAAGGGCTTGACCAGGAAGTCGTTCATGCCCGCGTCCAGGCATTTGCGGCGGTCCTGCTCCATCGCGTTGGCCGTCATGGCCACGATCGGCAGGCCGCCCAGGCCTGGTACCTTGCGGATTTCCACGGTGGCTGCCACACCGTCCATCACCGGCATCTGCATGTCCATGAACACGAGGTCGTAGCTGGCCCGCTGAACCTGTTCGAGCGCGATCTGTCCGTTGTCGGCGACGTCCACCACCATGCCCACCTCTTCCAGCAGTTCCCTTGCGACCTGCTGGTTGATGTCGTTGTCTTCGACGAGCAGGATGCGCGCCCCGCGAACCGCGGCCAGGCGCAGGTCGCCCGTGGCCGCGTCCGCTGGCGCCTGCGCAGACCGCCGCACGCCCAGCACGCTCATCGTCGTGTCGAAGAGGATCGAGGCGCTGACCGGCTTGACCAGCACGCTCTCGATGCCGCAGCGCTCCGCTTCCTTCAGCACTTCCTCCCGGCCGTACGCCGTGACCATCAGGAACATCGGCGGTGATGCCAGCCCCAGCGACCGGATGCGACACGCCGTTTCCCCGCCGTCCATCCCGGGCATGCACCAGTCCAGGTAGACGACGTCGTAGGGATGTCCCATGTTCGAGGCGCGGCGCACCTCCTCGACCGCGGCCGCGCCCGACGCGACCTGGCTGGTGAGGAAGGTCATGCCTTCGAGCATGTCGACGATGACGGCGCGCGCGTGGTCGTTGTCGTCCACGACCAGGGCCCGGCGGCCGCGCAGGTCGGGGTTGGGCATCAGTTCGCGGCGCGTGGCCGTGCCCATGCCCAGGCGGGCCGAGAACCAGAACGTGCTGCCCTTGCCGGATTCGCTTTCCACGCCCACCTCGCCGCCCATGAGCTCGGCCAGCTTCTTCGAGATCGCCAGGCCCAGGCCCGTCCCGCCGAACTTGCGCGTGGTGGAGGCATCGGCTTGGGAGAAGCTCTGGAACAGCCGGCCCGCCTGCTCGGGCGTGAGGCCGATGCCGGTGTCCCGAACGCGGAAATGCAGCAGCACGTCGCTCTCGGTGCGCTCGCTGGCGCGAACCGAGATGACAATCTCGCCCCTTTCGGTGAACTTCACCGCATTGTTGGCGTAATTGAGCAGGATTTGGCGCAGCCTCAGCGAGTCGCCCACGAGGTTGGTCGGCACGTCGGGCGCCACCTCGAACACCAGCTCCAGGCCTTTCGCATGGCTCTTCTCGCTGATGAGGCTGCCGGTGTTGTCCAGCAGCTGTTCGAGCTCGAAGCCGGTGTGTTCCAGGTCCAGCTTGCCGGCCTCGACCTTCGAGAAGTCGAGGATGTCGTTGATGACGCCGAGCAGGTGCTGGCCGGATGTCTGCACCTTGGAAATGTAGTCGCGCTGGCGCGCCGTTAGGTCGGTCTTGAGCACGAGGTGCGACAGGCCGATGATCGCGTTCATCGGTGTGCGGATCTCGTGGCTCATGTTCGCGAGAAAGTCGGACTTCATGCGCGTCGCCTCCTCGGCGATCTCCTTGGCGCGATGGGTTTCCTCCTCGTTGCGCAGCCGCTCCGTGATGTCCCGGAACGTGATCACGCTGCCCACGCACTTGCCGTGGATGCGCTGGGGGAGCACGTGCCGCTCCAGCACGCGGCCGTCCTTCAGCTCGATGACGCTCAGGCCCTCCGCATCCGGGTTTTGCCGGCGCCGCTCGATGTGCGCGAGGAGGCCAGCGGGGTCCTTCACCTGCTCGGCCTGGAACTCGACGAGCTTCTCGCTGTCCAGGTCGGACAATTTGTCTTCCGGGATGCCCCACAGCTCCACGAACCGGATGTTGTAGTAGAGCGAATCGTCCGAATACTGCAACGTGAGGATGCCGTCGCTGGCGGCGTCCAGCGTCGACACCAGCAAGCTGTGCGAGGCGCGCAGCAGTTCCAGCTCCCGGTCGCGGATGTCCAGCTGCGTCTCAGCGACGGCCATGCGCTCGAGCGCACCCGCCAGCTCGTCGTCCGGGGTGGCGCAATGCTGCCCGGCTTGCGCCACGGCGCGGGACAAATCTGCGGCGGCGCGATCCATGGCGGCCTTTGCCTATAGTGAGAAGCACCATGAGAACATTCAACTGACGCAAGGGGTTAGGCAAATGGCCTACGCGGCTAGGGAAAAAGCCGGAAGTGCCTCCCCGGTTCACGCGCCCCAGCCTGGCGGGCGCTCCCGGCCTTCGCGCAGGCGCTTGTCCCGCTCGGCCCTTTCCTGCGCCATCTGCTCTTCGAGCTGCTGGCGGCCCTGCTTGATAACGGCGATGACCTTCGCACGGTCGTTGTGGTGCGGGTACATCCGCTCGAACAGCTCGAGGTTGTGCCTGCGGAACCGCATCGCTTGCGTGCGGGCTTCATGCGGCGCGAATCCCAGGAGCTCCAGCACCGTGCGCGCGCTGCGCAGGCTGGACTCGAACATCTCACGCTCGACCCGCATCACGCCACGGTCGCGCAGCTCGTTCCAGTGGATGACGTCGCGGGCCCGGGCTACCAGTTCAAGGTGCGGGAAATGCTCGCGCGCGAGGTCGACGATCGCGAGCGACTGCTCCTTGCCATCCACGGCGACAACCAGGATCCTGGCCGTTTCCGCGCCCGCGGTGCGCAAGAGGTCCAGCCGGGTCGCGTCGCCGTAGAAGACCTTGTAGCCAAAGGCCGTCCGGGCGGCTTCGATCATGTCCGCGTCGTGGTCCAGTACCGTGGCCGAGATGCCCTGCGCGCTCAGTAGCCGGCCGATGATCTGCCCGTAGCGTCCGAAGCCCGCGATGATGATGGGCGCGTGCTGCTGCTCGCTGATCTCCTCCAATTGGGGCGTGTTGGAGTTGGCCCATCGCGGCAGCAGCAGTTTGTCGATGGCCACCAGCAGCAACGGGCTGAGCAACATCGACACGGCCACCGCGCCGATCAGCAGGGAGGACATCTCCGGAGCCAGCACCCGCGAACCCGTGGCTGCCTGAAAGACGACGAACGCAAACTCGCCGCCCTGCGCCAGCAGCAAGGTGAACACCGGCCGCTCCTGCACGGGAAGGCCCATCGCCTTGCCCAGCGCGTAGATCACGGCGCCCTTCATGGCGAGGAAGCCCAGCACGATCGCGGCCATGGCCACCGGCGAGCGGGCCAGCACACCGAAGTCGATGCTCATTCCCACCGCGATGAAGAACAGGCCCAGCAGAAGGCCCTTGAAGGGCTCGATGTCGGTTTCCAGCTCGCGCCGGTATTCGCTCTCGGCCAGCAGCACACCGGCCAGGAAGGCGCCCAACGCCATCGACAGGCCTACCAGCTGCATCAGCGCCGCGATGGCCACCACCAGCAGCAGCGATGCGGCGGTGAAAATCTCGGGGGTCTTGCTCTTGGCGATCCAGCGCAGCAGTGGTCGCACCGCCAGGCGCCCGCCCAGGACGATGCCGCCGACCACGGCGAGGATCTTGGCGGCCTCGAGCCACCGGCTCGCGGCCGTGGCCTCGGCAGCGTCGGGCATGCCGCCCAGCAGCGGCAGGAGTGCGAGGATCGGAATCGCAGCGACATCCTGGAACAGCAGGATCGAAAAGCCCGCCCGCCCGCTGGACGTTGGCAGCAGGTTGCGCTCGCCCATCACCTGAAGCGCTATTGCCGTTGACGACAGGGCCAGGCCGAGCGCGGCGACGAGGCTGACGCGCCAGGGCAGGCCCGCGGCCATGCCCGCCGCGCAGAGCAGGGCGGCGCATCCGAGCACCTGCGCGCTGCCCCAGCCGAAGATCGGCCTGCGCAAGCTCCACAGGCGCCGCGGCTCGAGCTCGAGCCCCACCAGGAACAGCATCAGCACCACGCCGAATTCGGCGAAATGCAGGATGTCCTCGACGTTGCTCACGAGCCCGAGACCCCACGGCCCGATTGCGATGCCGGCCGCGAGGTAGCCGATGATGGACCCCAGGCCGAGCGCGCGCGACAAGGGCACGGCGATCACCGCCGCGCCCAGGTAGATGAGGCTGTTTGTCAGCCAGGCGGGGGCGTGTTCAACCATGGGTCGGGCGATCGGTTTGTGGCACGTCGCAGGCCGGGCACTGCTCCAGCGATTCCAGCTCGGGCCATTGCGGATAGCTGCGCAGGCGTTCGGCGAAAACGGCCACGTGCTGCGCCACGACCTCTTCGCGTTCGCGGTGGGCGCCGTGCAGCAGCAGCGGCGGCAGGAAGCGCAGGCCGCACAGGGCGGCCGTCTGCTCGTAAGGCGGCAGGAAGGCGTCGAAGAAATAGCGGTTGTAGCTTTGCGGGTGGTACGAGCTTTCCGGCCCTCCGGTGGTGGCGGCCAGCAGCAGGTCCTTGCCCTGAAGCGCGGTGCCAGCGTGGCCGTAGGCCCAGCCGTAAGTGAGCACTTCATCCAGCCAGAGCTTTTGCAGCGCGGGCATCGAGTACCACTGGATCGGGTGCAGCATGACGATCAGCGCTGCGGATGCGGCGGCTGCCTGTTCGGCACCGACGTCGATGTCGTAATCCGGGTACAGGCCATAGAGGTCGCGCACCTGTACGCGTTCGACGGCCCGCGCCGCGGCCAGCATCCGGCTGTTGACGCGAGACTCGCGCCAATTGGGGTGCGCGGCCAGCACGAGGATGGTGCTGGAAAGCCCTTCTGTTGCCGACTCATCCATACCGGTAACATATCGCAAAGGTTTCAAGGAGCCCCATCATGCCGGTCGTGGTTGTTGCCAATCCAAAAGGCGGTGTCGGAAAGTCGACCATGGCTACCAATATTGCCGGCTACTTTGCCGGCAAGGGCCATGCCGTGATGCTGGGCGATGCCGATCGCCAGCAGTCCTCGCGATTGTGGCTCGGGTTGCGGCCGCCCGCTGCCCGTCCCATCAGCACCTGGGAGCTGAACGAGGCCAACATCGTGAAGCCGCCCAAGGGCACGACACATGTCGTGCTGGACACGCCGGCCGGGATGCACGGCAAGACCTTCAAGGAAATCCTGCAGTTGGCCGACAAGGTGATCGTGCCGCTGCAGCCGAGCATCTTCGACATCTTCGCCACGCGCACTTTCCTCGACGAGCTGGCCGAGCACCGCAAGGCAAGCAGGATGCAGGTGGGCATCGTCGGCATGCGGGTAGACCCGCGCACCATCGCCGCCGACAAGCTGCACGAATTCGTCGACAACCTCGGGCTGCCCGTCCTCGGCTACATCCGCCACACCACCAACTACATCCACCTCGCCGCGCGCGGATTGACGCTGTTCGACGTGGCGCCGGGGCGCGTCGCGCGCGATCTCGAGCAATGGGACGGCATCTGTCGCTGGCTGGACACCTGAGGCCGCGGCGCGGCCCGCCCGTTGCTACAGTCGGGGCATGAAGACCTTCGAGAATCTCTCCGAGCTGCCCGCGCTGGTCGGCCAGGAAGTCGCCGTGAGCGACTGGATCACTATCACCCAGGAGCAGGTCGACCTTTTCGCGCAGGCCACCGGCGACCACCAGTGGATCCACGTGGATGTGGAAAAAGCCAAGGCCGGGCCCTTCGGCGCGCCGATCGCGCACGGCTTCCTCACACTGTCCTTGCTGCCGAAATTCTTCGAGGCCACCTTTGAGGTTCGCAACTCGCGCATCGGCGTCAACTATGGGCTGAACAAGGTCCGGTTCACCGCACCTGTCCCCGTGGGCAGCCGGCTGCGCGCGCGAATGAAGCTGCTGGCCTGCGATCCGATCGAGAACGACGGCATGCAGATGACATGGCTGGTGACGGTGGAGCGGGAGGGCAGCGACAAGCCCGTCTGCATCGCCGAATCTTTGAGCCGGCGCTATCCCTGAGCGAACCCGTTCTGCCGCCAGGCTTCGAACACCGTCACGGCCACCGCGTTCGACAGGTTGAGGCTGCGCTGGCCTTCGCGCATCGGTAGTCGCAAGCGCTGCGACGGCGCGAAGGACTCCCTCAGGGCCGGCGCCAGGCCGCGCGTCTCGGAGCCGAACACGAGCCAGTCGCCCGGCTGGAAGGTGGTGTCGTGCACCGTCCGCGTCCCGCGCGTCGTCAACGCGAACATGCGCGCAAGATCGGGTTTCATCGCGCGCAGGAAGGCGTCCCAGGTCTCATGGCGCCTGACTTCGGCGTACTCGTGATAGTCCAGCCCGGCCCGGCGCATGTGCTTGTCATCCATGGAAAAGCCCAGCGGCTCGATCAGGTGGAGGGTGCAGCCGGTGTTGGCCGCCAGCCGGATCACGTTGCCGGTGTTGGGCGGGATTTCCGGTTCGACCAGGACGATGTGGAACATGCGGGGATTGTCGCGGGCTTCAATGCGCCTCGTCGGTGCGGGCCAGGACAAGGCCAGTGACGCGCGCGGCGCCGGCTTCGCGCAGAGCCTGCGCCGCGGCAAAAAGCGAGGCCCCGCTCGTCATCACGTCGTCCACCAGCACGACCTGCTTTCCGCGCACGGCCGCGTGGCGCAGAGGTTCGACCGCGAAGGCGCCCCGCACATTCTTGAGCCGGGCCTTCCGGTCCAGCTCGGACTGCGCCTGGGTATGGCGTATCCGCAGCAACAGGCCGGGCCCTGCCTTCGCCGGCGCAAGCGCCCGGGCCAGCACCAGAGCCTGGTTGAACCCGCGCTCGGCGAGGCGCTCGCGCGAAAGCGGCATCGGCAGCACGAGGTCGGCTTCCTCCAGCGCGGGCTCGACCCAGGGTGCGCTTCGCATCAGGGTGGCGAGGCTGACGGCCCAGCCGGGGCGGCCACCGAACTTGTACTCGGCGACCAGGCCGGACCAAGGGTATTCGTAGGGAAGAGCGGCGTGGCAAGCATCCAGCGGCGGTGGCTCCGCGATGCAGCGGCCGCATTCGGCGACTCCCTGGGCCACCGCAATGGCGCATCGGCGGCAGCGCGGCCGCGGTTGGGCGAACCGCCCCACGCAGGCCTCGCACACGGGCTGCGCGGGCCAAGCCCGGCATACCGCGCACTGGCCAGGCACTGCGGCCGCAAGCCCTTCGAAAAACTGCCGGAACATCGGCTCAATATACTCGTCGACACCCGCACCATGACTCAGGACACGCCTCCCACCATCGATCCCGCCGCAGCCCGTCACTGGGAGCGGGCCGCACCCGCGCGGTCGCCCTGGCTGCACGAGGAGGTGGCGCGGCGCATGGAGGATCGGCTGCAATGGATCCGGCTGGAACCGAAGGCGTGGGCGCATTGGGAGCCCGTGCGAGGCGGCCTCGCCGCCCATGGGCTGATCGAGCGGCGCTACCCGCGCGCGGAGTGCTTCGTGGCCGAGGGCGACCCCGGGCGCGAAGCCGCCGCCGCGACTGCGCTGGCGCGGCCCTGGTGGCGACGATGGGCCGGGCCCGCCGTCCACCATGGCCCATTGCCGGACGCAGCCGTGCAGATGCTGTGGGCCAACATGGCGCTGCACATGTCGGCCCGGCCCCAGGCATTGATCGCGCATTGGCACCGCGCCCTCGCCGCCGACGGCTTCCTCATGTTCTCCTGCCTGGGGCCGGACACATTGCGCGAACTGCGGGTCCTCTACCGCTCGCTGGGCTGGCCACCGGCGGGCCACGATTTCACCGACATGCACGACTGGGGCGACATGCTCGTCCACGCCGGCTTCGCCGAGCCTGTCATGGACATGGAACGCATCACCCTCACCTGGGAAACCCCGCAACAAGTGCTGGAGGAACTGCGTGAGCTGGGCGCCAACCTCCACCCGGCCCGCTTCGCCGCCTTGCGCGGCAGGACGTGGAAGCGGCAACTGCATGATGAAATGGCGCGCGCCTTGCGGCAGCCCGACGGGCGCCTCGCGCTGACCTTCGAGATCATCTACGGCCATGCGGTGAAGCCGGCGCCCGTGGTGCGCGTGAGCGAGCACAGCGCCGTGTCACTGGAGGATATGCGTGCGATGTTGCGCTCGGGCAAATCTCCGGGCGGCTGATGCGCAGCACATTTGTGGAACATCAATGCGCGGGCCCTGGCGGTGTGGCAGGAACATGGCGCTACAATCCCCGGTTGATTTGTGAGCGTCACCTGTGTCGAATCCGGTATTTCGTTTCGCCACTGTCCAGGGCCAGAACATCCACTGGTTTTTGAAGCGCAACTGCTCGGTCACTCCTGCCCAACTGGGCTGGCTCTATGCCTCGCTGTGCGTCGTGTCGCTGGGGACTGCTGCGGTGTTCTGGTTCCAGGGCGCCGTGTTAATCCTTCCGTTTGCTTGGGCTGAGCTTGCGGCCGTCGGGGCCGCGTTTCTGGCCTATGCACGGCATGCCACCGACGGCGAGACGATCTCGTTGCGGGGCCGGCAGCTGGTGGTCGAGGTGGAGAACGCCGGCCGCCTGGAGCGCGCGGAGTTCAACCGCGATTGGGTTCGCGTCGAGCCCCTGGCGGGCGACCGCTCGCTGATCGAGCTGTCGGGGCAGGGGCGGCGGGTGAACGTGGGGCGCTATCTGCGCCCCGAGCTGCGCCCGGTGCTGGCGCAGGAGATTCGACGGGCCCTGCGCGAGGCGCAGGGCATCTGAGGGGCACCGCATGCGCGATGCCGGCCCGGCAGGGCGGGGATAGGTTTGATTTGAGGTTAAGGCCAGAGAAAACTATGAAGAGCAATTCCTGTAAGTTGGGTTCGTTGCTGCTCGCGCTGGGCGCGTTGAGCCCGGCGGCCCATGCGGTCAACGACCTGCCCGGCGGGCCCGCCGTGCGCCAGCTGAACCTTCACGCCGCCGCCACGCGCATCGGCGTCGAGCAGGCTTGGCTGCACTGGTTCATGTTGATCACCTGCACGGTCATCTTCATCGCCGTGTTCAGTGTGATGTTCTATTCAATCTGGAAGCACCGCAAATCCGTCGGCCACAAGGCCGCGAACTTCCACGAGTCCGTCACCGTCGAGGTGATCTGGACCATCATCCCCTTCCTCATCGTGATCGGCATGGCGCTGCCCGCCACCAAGGTCCTGGTCGCGCAGAAGGACACCAGCAACGCCGACCTGACCATCAAGGCCACCGGCTACCAGTGGAAGTGGGGCTACGACTACCTCAAGGGCGAAGGCGAGGGAGTGAGCTTCCTGTCCGCCCTGGACACCACGCATCGCCAGATGTCCAACGACGGCGCGCGGGGCCAGATGCCCGACGATTACCTGTTCAAGGTCGACAACCCGCTGGTCGTGCCCGTCAACAAGAAAGTCCGCATCATCACCACCGCCAACGACGTGATCCACGCCTGGGGCGTGCCCGCGTTCGGTGTCAAGCAAGACGCCATTCCAGGCTTCGTGCGCGACACCTGGTTCCGTAGCGAGAAGGTGGGCGACTTCTACGGGCAGTGCTACGAGCTGTGTGGCAAAGAGCACGCCTACATGCCCATCCACGTGAAGGTCGTGTCCGCCGCGGATTACAGCAAGTGGGTCGATGGCGAGAAGAAGAAAATCGCGGCCAAGCAGGACGACCCGAACAAGGTCTGGGCCCTGGCCGACATCAGCAAGCGTGGTGAAAAGGTCTATGCGGCCAACTGCGCGGCCTGCCACCAGGCCAACGGCAAGGGCGCGGGCCCGATCAAGGCATTGGACGGCTCCGCCATCGTGCTCGACGCGGACAAGAGCAAGGAAATCGAGATCGTGCTGAACGGCAAAACCACGCCGACGGGCCAGATGCCCGCCTGGAAGCAGCTGTCCGACACGGACCTGGCCGCCGTGATCAGCTACACCAAGAACAACTGGTCCAACAAGACCGGCCAGGTGGTGCAGCCGGCTGAAGTGCTGGCGCAGCGCGGCAAGTAAGCCCCGCAGGTCCCCACCGCAGCACCCGCGAAGAATTCAAGGAAAACCGAAGATGAGCGCCGTACTCGACCATCCCGCCCACGCCCACGACGACCACCACGACCACGCGCCCACGGGCTGGCGCCGCTGGGTCTACGCGACCAACCACAAGGACATCGGCACGCTGTACCTGTTGTTCGCGTTCACGATGCTGATGTTGGGCGGCGTGCTCGCCCTGCTGATCCGCCTGGAGCTGTTCCAGCCCGGGCTGCAGTTCGTCAACCCCGAGCTGTTCAACCAGCTCACCACGATGCACGGCGTGATCATGGTGTTCGGCGCGATCATGCCGGCCTTCGTCGGCTTCGCGAACTGGATGATCCCGCTGCAGATCGGCGCGGCCGACATGGCCTTCGCGCGCATGAACAACTTCAGCTTCTGGCTGCTGATCCCCGCCGGCTTGATGGTGGTGCTGTCCTTCTTCATGCCCGGGGGCGCGCCCGCGGCCGGCTGGACGTTCTATGCGCCGCTGACCCTGCAGATGGGCCCGTCGATGGACGCCGGCATCTTCGCCCTGCACATCATGGGCGCCAGCTCGATCATGGGCTCGATCAACATCATCGTCACCATCCTGAACATGCGCGCCCCCGGCATGACGCTGATGAAGATGCCCATGTTCTGCTGGACCTGGCTCATCACTGCCTACCTGCTGATCGCCGTCATGCCCGTGCTGGCCGGCGCGATCACCATGACGCTCACTGACCGCCACTTCGGCACGACCTTCTTCAACCCCGCCGGCGGCGGTGACCCGGTGATGTTTCAGCACATCTTCTGGTTCTTCGGCCACCCCGAGGTTTACATCATGATCTTGCCGGCATTCGGCATCATCAGCCATGTCGTGCCGGCCTTCTCGCGCAAGCGCCTGTTCGGCTACGCCTCGATGGTGTACGCAACGTCCTCGATCGCCATCCTGTCGTTCATCGTGTGGGCGCACCACATGTTCACGACCGGCATGCCGGTGACGGGCCAGCTGTTCTTCATGTACGCGACCATGCTGATCGCGGTGCCCACGGCCGTGAAGATATTCAACTGGATCGCCACCATGTGGCAGGGCTCGATGACCTTCGAGACGCCGATGCTGTTCGCGGTGGGCTTCATCTTTGTGTTCACGATGGGCGGCTTCACCGGCCTGATCCTCGCGATGGCCCCGATTGACCTGCTGCTGCAGGACACCTACTACGTCGTGGCCCACTTCCATTACGTGCTGGTTGCCGGCTCGCTGTACGCCATGTTCGCCGGCTTCTACTATTGGGCCCCGAAGTGGACGGGCGTGATGTACAACGAAACCCGCGGCAAGATCCACTTCTGGTGGTCGCTGATTGCTTTCAACATCACCTTCTTCCCGATGCACTTCCTGGGGTTGGCCGGTATGCCGCGCCGCTATGCGGACTACCCGATGCAGTTCGCGGACTTCAATGCCCTGGCCTCGGTCGGCGGCTTCGCCTTCGGTCTGGCGCAGGTGTACTTCTTCTTCGCGATCGTGCTGCCCGTGATGCGCGGCAAGGGCGAGCCCGCCCCGCAGCGGCCCTGGAACGACCCGAACGGTCAGGGCGCCGAAGGCCTGGAGTGGGAGGTTCCCTCGCCCGCGCCTTTCCACACCTTCGAGACGCCGCCCCGGTTGGATCCCACGGCTACCAAGATCCTGGACGCGCGCGTCCAGCCCGAGCACCATTGATGAAGGTGCATGCGATGGCGACTCCCGAACAGAAAAAGGGCAACGTGCGCATGGCGCTCGTGCTGGTGTCGATCGTGGCCGTGTTCTTCATCGGCTTCATCGCAAAGATGGCGCTGCTGGGCCACTGATCGGAACACATGGGCCTGCGCCGCGAAAATCTGAAGATGGTGGGCAAGCTGGCCGTGGTCGCGGGCGGCATGTTCGCCTTCGGCTACGCGCTCATCCCCATCTACAAGCACATCTGCGAGGTGACCGGCATCAACATCCTGTCGCTGTCCGAGCGACAGGTGCCGGGTGGCGGCAGTGCCGGTGCGGACGTCAAGCTCAACACGCAGGTGGACACCAGCCGCACGATCACCGTGGAGTTCGACGCCAACGTGCGCGGGCCGTGGCAGTTCAAGCCGGCCCAGCGCTCGGTGCAGGTGCACCCGGGTGAACTGGCCACAGTGATGTACGAATTCCAGAACGTGCAGGACCGCCGCATGGCGGCGCAGGCGATCCCCAGCTATGCGCCGCACCAGGCGGCGGCACACTTTAACAAGCTGGAGTGCTTCTGCTTCCAGCAGTACACGCTCGAGCCCGGCGAGAAGAAGCAGTGGCCGGTGGCCTTCGTCATCGACCCCCGGCTATCCAAGGACGTCACGACCATAACGCTGTCCTACACCTTCTTCGAAGTGGGGGGCAAGACGCCCCCTGCGCCAACAGCAGCGCTGGGCGCTGTCACGGAGCCGCGCACATGAGCGCGCCAGCCATGGCCGAACACAAGACATCACTGCTGCGTACGGTGAAGGCCGTCGCATGGGCGTTCCTGGGTATCCGCAAGAACAGCGAATACCAGGCCGACCTGGGCAAGCTCAACCCCTTCCATATCATTGCCGTGGCCCTGGTGGGCGTGGCGCTGTTCGTCGGCGCGCTGGTGCTGCTGGTGAACTGGGTCGCCGGGTAGGCGGCCGTCAAAAAGAATTTCGGGAATCAGGAGTCGAAAGAGATGAGTACAAGCACCCCCGGCACCACGCCTTACTACTTCGTGCCCCAGCCCTCGCGCCATCCGGTGATGGCGGCGTTCGGGCTGTTCTGGATCTTCTTCGGCGCGGCCAACTGGATCAACGGCAACGGCTGGGGCGAGTACGCTCTTTTCGCCGGCCTCGCGTGGCTGTTCTGGGTGCTGTTCCAGTGGTTTCGCGATTCCATCGGCGAGAGCGAGAGCGGCAGCTACGGCCACAAGATCGACCTGTCCTACCGCTGGAGCATGAGCTGGTTCATCTTCTCGGAGGTGATGTTCTTCGGCGCCTTCTTCACGGCGCTCTGGTGGATGCGCGCGCATTCCGTGCCGGAGCTCGGCGGAATCGAAAACTCTCTGCTGTGGCCCGATTTCAAGGCCGTGTGGCCCACCCACGCGCCAGGCGCCACCGCGTCGCCGGGCGGCATTATCGAGCCCTTCGAGGTGATGACGCCGTTCTGGCTGCCGACCATCAACACCGCGCTGCTGCTGTCCTCGGGTGTCACGCTTACCATCGCCCACCACTTGCTGCGCGAAAACAAACGCGGACCCACGATCCTTTGGATGTGGATCACCGTCGCGCTCGGCGCCACCTTCGTCGGCGTGCAGGGCTATGAGTACTACCATGCGTACACCGGCATGAACCTCAAGCTCAGCTCGGGCGCGTACGGTTCCACCTTCTTCATGCTCACGGGCTTTCACGGCTTCCACGTGCTGGTGGGCATGCTGATGCTTCTGTTCATCACGCTGCGCCTGATGAAGGGCCACTTCACGGCCGACCGCCACTTCGGCTTCGAGGGCGCCGCCTGGTACTGGCACTTCGTGGACGTGGTGTGGCTGGGCCTGTACACCCTGGTTTACTGGCTGTGAGCCCAGGAACGGCCCAGGAAAAAAAGCGCCGCAAGGCGCTTTTTGTTTGGTGGCGCGGGGGCTATTTCCCCACTGGGATTCCCGTCGGCTGGATATAGCCGAACTTCCAGGCCAGCAGGATGCATACGAACAGCAGGATCGAGAACCCGACGCGAAACGCCAGGGCGCGGGCCATATTGCTGGTCTTCGCCTTGCCGTCCTGGCCGTCGCGCATCATGAAGTACAGCGCCGAGCCCAGGCTTGCGATGATGGCGATGAAGGCAAGCACCACGAGGTATTTCATGACGGGGATTATCCCGTGACGGCCGTTTCCCGCGCGCGGTTCTGGGTGATCACTGCCGCTGCGCTTGCCGGCTGCGCGGTGACGCTCGCGCTGGGCCTCTGGCAGTGGGGCCGTGCGCACGAGAAGCTCGCGCTGCAAGCGGCCATCGAGCAGCGCAAGGGCCTGCCGCCGCTGGACGCGCGCGCACTGCTCGGCGCGACGGCTCCCGGCGACCTGGTGCATCGTCCGGTCGTGCTGCGAGGCGAGTGGGTGCCGGGGCGCACGGTGTTCCTGGACAACCGGCAGATGCAGGGCCGGCCTGGTTTCTATGTGGTCACTCCCTTGAAGCTGCAGGGCGCCGATGCCGCGGTACTCGTGGAGCGCGGCTGGGCCCCACGCAATTTCGTGGATCGGGAGAGGCTTCCGGCGGTGGAAACGCCTTCAGGTGTGATCGAAGTGCGCGGCCGCTTGGCCCCGCCCCCGGCCAAGCTATATGAGTTCGCCGGTGCGGATGCCGGGCCCATACGGCAAAATCTCGACTTGGCGCAGTTCCGGACGGAATCCGGGCTGGCCCTGCTGGATGTCGCCGTGCAGCAGACCGGGGCGCCCTCGGAGGGCCTGCTGCGCGACTGGCCGGAGGTCGGCAGCAGCGCCTCGAAAAATTACGGCTATGCCTTCCAGTGGTGGGCCCTGGGCGCCCTGATCGCAATCCTTTATGTCTGGTTCCAATTCATCGTCCCGCGCCGAAAGGCTGTACGTGCCTGACGAGCCTCTCGGCCTGACCGTGCACTCGCTGCCGGCCCCGCAGGAGGTGCTGGCCGGCGACGCCCGGCGCACCGCGCGCGGGCGCTTGCGCATGCTGGCCGTGCTGCTCGTGTGCGCGGCGCCGGTGATCGCGTCCTACCTCACCTATTACGTCATTCGCCCGGAAGGCCGGCGCAACCATGGCGAACTGATCGAGCCGCAGCGGCCTTTGCCCGCAGTCGCCGCCAGGGCCCTGGATGGCCAACCCGTGATGCTGCCCTCGCTGAAGGGCCAGTGGCTGCTGGTCAGCGTGGCGAGCGGTGCCTGCGATGCGGCGTGCGAGCAGCACCTGTTCATCCAGCGCCAGTTGCGCGAAGGCCTGGGCAAGGACAAGGAGCGTGTCGACTGGGTGTGGCTGGTCGACGATGCGCAGCCCGTGCGCGAGTCGCTGCGACCCGCACTGTCGCAAGCGACGGTGCTGCGCGTGGACCCGGACCGGCTCGCCCAGTGGCTGGCCCCCGCGCCCGGGCGCCGGTTGTCCGAGCACTTGTACCTGGTTGACCCCATGGGCAACTGGATGATGCGTTTCCCTGCGGTGGCACAGCCCACGCCAGGGGACGGTGCGCAGCCTGCGCCGGGTGTCCTGAACGGCATCGACACCGCCGCGGCCGCCAAGACCAAGCGCGACATCGAACGCGTGCTGCGCGCCTCGGCATCCTGGGATCTGCCGGGCCGCCAACCCTGAGCAAGCCGCCATGAACGTCCAGCCGCTCTACGACTACTCGCCGCTCCTGCACATCATGCTGATGGGGCTGGTCGTCGCGCTCGGCCCGCTCGCCTGGGTCTGGCTGCGCAACAAGCAGGCCGGCTCTCAGCGACGCCTGCAGGCGTTGACCCTGCTCACGCTCTTTCTGACCTTCGACCTCGTCATGTTCGGCGCATTCACGCGACTGACCGACTCCGGCCTGGGTTGCCCGGACTGGCCCGGCTGCTATGGCAATGCCAGCCCGATTGGCGCGCACGCCGAGATCGGCAAGGCCGAGGCGGCGATGCCGACGGGGCCGGTGACACAGGGCAAGGCCTGGATCGAGATGATCCACCGCTACCTCGCCACTGCGGTCGGGGTGCTGATCGTGACGCTGGCGGCCGCGACCTGGCTGCAGCGCAAGCGCGGGTCAAACGTGGACCCGTGGTGGCCCGGCGTGACGCTCGTGTGGGTCTGCCTGCAAGGTGCCTTCGGCGCCTGGACGGTAACCATGAAGCTGTTTCCGGCGATCGTCACCTTGCACTTGCTGGGTGGCCTCGTGCTGTTGGCCTTGTTGTGCCGGCAGGCCGTGGTCTATGAGCACGCGCAACGCGGCAGGGCTCGCATGCCCGTCTCGTTCGGGGTGCGGGCATGGTTGTTTACCGCTGTGGCGCTGGTGTGGCTGCAGAGCGCGCTAGGTGGCTGGGTCAGCACCAACTATGCTGTCCTTGCGTGCACCGACTTCCCGACCTGCCAAGGCAGTTGGTGGCCCGACATGCACCTGCGCCAGGGCTTCGAGCTGTGGCGGGACCTGGGCATGACCGCCGCAGGCGAACACCTGGACTTCGCGGCGCTCACTGCCATTCATTACGTCCATCGGCTGATGGCGTATGCCGTGTTGCCGATCTTGGCCTTCACCGCCTGGCAGCTGCATCGCAGCGGCGTGCTGGCAAGGCAGGGCAGGTGGATCGCAGCCCTTGCCTTGTGGCAGCTGGGCACCGGGCTGTCGAACATCGTCCTGGGTTGGCCGATCGCCGCCGCCGTGGGGCACACCGGCGGCGCAGCGGCGCTGGTCGTCGTGCTGACGTGGGCGCTGTGCGAGAGTCGTGCGGCGCTGGGGGCGGAGTCCGCGCAGGCGCAACCGCGGGGCCTCTCGGCATGACGTCGCGCCTGCGCCAGTTCCACGCGCTCACCAAGCCGCGCGTGATCCAGCTCATCGTGTTCTGCGCTCTGATCGGCATGGTGCTGGCCGTGCCCGGCCTCCCCAGCTGGGCCGACGTGAAGCTCGCCCTGCTCGCCTGCCTGGGCATCTGGCTGGTGGCTGGTGCTGCAGCTGTCTTCAACTGCCTGGTTGAAAAGGGCATCGACGCCAAGATGCGGCGCACAGCCTGGCGCGCGACGGCCAAGGGCGAGCTGAGCGACTGGCAGACGCTGCTGTTCGCCGCCGTCCTCTGCGGGCTCGGTTCCTGGCTGCTTTACCAGTGGGTCAACCCGCTGACCATGTGGCTGACGTTCGCCACGTTCGTCGGTTACGCGGTGATCTACACCGTGATCCTCAAGCCCCTCACGCCGCAGAACATCGTGATCGGAGGCGCCTCCGGCGCGATGCCCCCCGTGCTGGGCTGGGCCGCGATGACGGGCGACGTGGGCCCGGAGGCGCTGATCCTGTTTCTCATCATCTTCCTCTGGACGCCGCCGCACTTCTGGGCGCTGGCGCTGTATCGCGTGGAGGACTATCGCAAGTCCGGGTTGCCGATGCTGCCCGTCACGCACGGCAACGAGTTCACGCGCCTGCAGGTCTTCCTCTACACGCTGGTGCTGTTCGCTGCCTGCCTCATGCCCTTCGTGTACGGCATGAGTTCCTGGCTGTACCTGGCCGCGGCCGTGCTCCTGGGATGGGGTTTCTGCCTGCATGGCTGGTGGCTGTGGCGCGAATATTCGGATGCCCTCGCGCGAAAGACCTTCCGCTTCTCGCTCATCCACCTCAGCGCGTTGTTCGCAGCCCTGCTGGTGGACCATTATCTTTTCTGATCGCAAAACCATGAACCGCCGAAACGTCTTGAAGTCGATCGCGTCCTGGACCCTGGCGCCCGGCGCCGTGGGACTGCTGGCAGCGTGCTCCGAATCCAAGCCCCAGTACAAGGCGATCGATCTGACGGGCGCCGACTACGCGCGTGACTTCCAACTCACCGACCACAACGGCCAGCCGCGTTCCTTGAAGGATTTCCGCGGCAAGCTGGTGGTGCTGTTCTTCGGCTACACGCAATGCCCCGACGTGTGCCCGACCTCGATGGCGGAACTGTCCGAGGCAAAGAAGCTGCTGGGCGCCGATGGCGACAAGCTGCAGGGCCTGTTCGTCACCGTGGACCCTGATCGTGACACGCCCGACGTGCTCAAGGCGTACATGGCCAATTTCGATCCCACGTTCCTCGCCCTGCGCGGTACGCCGGAGCAACTTGCGGAGATGGCCAAGGAGTACAAGGTGTACTACAAGAAGGCGGAGGGCAAGACGCCGACGAGCTACACCATGGACCATTCGGCGGCCAGCTACGTCTACGACACGCAGGGCCGGCTGCGGCTGTACACGCGCTATGGCAGCGGCGCACAGGCGTTGGCGTCGGACCTGAAGCTGCTACTCGGGCAGCAAGGTTAAACATGGCCCCCACGCTTGTCACTCCGTGTACTGCCGGCTTGCGAAATGTCCGTGCGCGCAGCTGTACAGTGGAGCAAGCCGACAACGGGCCTGCACCATGCACGTCCCGAGGCATCACGCTCCGGCCCGTTCCCCCCGAAGGGGTTTCAGTCGCCTTGGGGCGGCCCGGCGCCGACTGAGGGCATGGTCCAGCACCTGCTCGGGCGCAGGGGCGCGGCGCGCATCGCGCTGATCCCGCCCGAGGTGCTGGAAGCCCTCAACGAGGGCCTGGTGCCCACGGTCAACCTCAACGAATTCCTGGCGCTGGATTTGCCGAGGCTGGCTCGCAATGTGGCAAGCCACATTGGACTCGACCCGGCGCACGAGCGCATGGCGGACACATTGGCGATGCTGGGCGCCTTCAGGCCGGTCAAGCGTCATGAGCACGTCGCCCGCGCACTCTACGACCTGGCCGAGGTCCGGCCCGACCGCGATTCCATCGCGCATGCGTTGGCCACGCACACCAGCGACGTCGCGCGGTCATGGGCCTCGCAGTGGATTGCCTTCTCCTGCATGTCCTTGCCGGCCAAGCTGGCGTCGGCGCGCCGCTTTGCCGCCGATCCGCATTTCGGCGTGCGGGAGATGGCCTGGATGGCGGTGCGCGATGAAGTTGCAGGCTCGGTGGACGAGGCGGTCGCGCTGCTGCAACCGTGGGTGCTCGACGGCGATGCAAACATCCGCCGCTTCGCCAGCGAAGCCACCCGACCGCGCGGGGTGTGGTGCGCGCAGATCGAGTTGCTCAAGGCGCAGCCATGGCGCGCGCTGCCCTTGATCGAACCGCTGAAAGCCGACCCCAGCCGCTACGTACAGAACTCGGTCGCCAACTGGCTCAACGACGCGAGCAAGACCCAGCCCGAGTGGGTGGACAGGCTGTGTCGCCGCTGGAGTAGTGAGTCACGCGCCGCCGAGACCGCCTACATCGTGCGCCGCGCGTGCAGGAGCCTGCCCTAGACGACCAACTCACCATTCCTTGTGCCCCTCGCGCGGGCGCTCGGGCAAGGTCTTCTCGATCACCTTCTCGTCCGGTACATCGTGCGGTCCGTCCTCATCCGGTATCGGGGGCACCTGGTCATCGGCGACCGGCTCATCCATGGATTCACTCTGCGGCTTCTGCGTGGCAGGCATGGCGTTTCTCCTTGGGGGTGGGATGAAGTCAGCATCGGCGGTACGGCCGTGTTTGCCCATCTCGCTTCGCCCCATCCCGGCGTAGGACAAATCCTCCATGACCTTTTCAAGCGGGCCCCCTTGGCGACAGCCCAGCCGTCCGGCTGTGCCTAATATCCGGAGCTCAATGCAAGGAGTCTCCATGTACACCCCCTTCGATCTCAGCGGACGAGGCGTCGTCGTCACCGGCGGCAACGGCGGCATCGGGCTCGGCATGGCGCGCGCCTTGCTGGCGTCCGGCGCGTCGGTCGCGATCTGGGGCTCGAACTCCGGCAAGACGGAGGCCGCCAAGGCGCAACTGGCGATGGAGTGCGCAGACGCATCGCGCGTCCACGCGTTCGTGTGCGACGTTGGCGAGGAGTCGCAGGTGGAGGCTGCGTTCGCGGCGTCCGCCTCCGCGCTGGGCCGCGTCCACGCCTGCTTTGCCAACGCGGGCGTCTCGAGCAAGGCCATCGGTCTGACGGACATGAGCCTCGAGGAGTTCCGCCGGGTGCAGCGCGTCAACGTCGAGGGCGTGTTCCTTACATTCCGCGCGGCGGCGCGCCACATGGCCGAACACGGGCAGGGCGGATCGCTGGTCGCCACCGCGAGCACTGCCGCAGTGGAGGGCGCGGCGCGCAACAGCCACTACGGCGCGTCAAAGGGTGCGGTCACCGCCTTCGTGCGCGCGCTGGCCGTCGAACTGGCGCGCCACAAGATCCGCGTCAACTCCATCCTGCCGGGGTGGATCGTCACCGACATGACGGACAAGTCGGTGCACAACCCGAAATTCGCCGACGCAGTTCTGCCCCGCATCCCCGCGCGCCGCTGGGGCGAAATCGACGACTTCGGTGGCATCGCGGTGTACCTCGCGAGCGACGCCTCGGCCTACGCCACCGGCGAGCAGTTCCTTATCGACGGCGGCTATACGAAGTTCTGACCATAATCGTCCTTCACCTCCAGGAGCAATTCAATGGCACACACCGAAGGGCTTCAGCTTCGTTCGCTCATCAAGCCGGAAGGCCAGCTGGAAATTTCCCTGGTGATGGTCCCCACGCCTCAACCCAGGACCGATGAAGTCGTGGTGCGCGTGGAAGCGTCACCACTCAATCCGTCAGACATCGGCTTGCTGTTCGGGGCGGCCGACATCACCACGGCCACGCTGTCGGGCACGGCAACGCATCCAGTGGTGACGATGCAGATCCCGCCTGTGGCCATGAAGGGGATGGCGGGCCGCGTGGGCCAGGCGATGCCGGTGGGCAACGAAGGGGCGGGGGTCGTGGTCGCGGCCGGCGAATCGGCGGCCGCGCAGGCCCTGCTCGGCAAGACGGTGGCCGTGCTGGGCGGCGCGATGTATTCGCAGTACCGCTGCGTCAAGGAGGAGCAATGCCTCGTGCTGCCTGAGGGGATTGCGCCTGCGGAAGGCGCGTCGTGCTTCGTCAACCCCCTCACGGCGCTGGGCATGGTGGAGACGATGAAACGCGAAGGGCACAAGGCGCTGGTGCACACGGCGGCAGCGTCCAACCTCGGCCAGATGCTGGGCAGGATCTGCCTGAAGGACGGCATCGGCCTCGTGAACATCGTGCGCAAGCCCGACCAGGCGGTGCTGCTCAGGTCGCAAGGCGCCGCGCACGTGTGCGACACGTCGTCGCCCGCCTTCATGGAAGACCTGACGCAGGCCCTGGTGGCCACGGGCGCTACGATCGCATTCGACGCAACCGGCGGCGGCAAGCTGGCGGGGCAAATCCTCTCGTGCATGGAAGCTGCCCTCAGCCGCACGGCGACTGAATACAGCCGCTACGGCTCGACCACGCACAAGCAGGTGTATATCTATGGCGGCCTGGACACGGGCCCGACCGAGTTCAACCGCAACTTCGGCATGGCCTGGGGCATGGGCGGCTGGCTGCTGTTCCCGTTCCTGCAACGCATCGGCCCGCATGCCGCGCAGGCCTTGCGCCAGCGCGTGGTGTCGGAGCTGAAGACCACCTTCGCCAGCCATTACACCAAACAGATTTCCCTGATGCAGGCATTGCAGCCCGAAGAGATCGCCGTGTACGGAAAGCGCGCGACCGGCAGTAAATACCTGATCAATCCCAACAAGCCATGAAGGAGAGCGATCAGCATTGGCGCAGCCAGGGGCAGGAGCCCGACTACCGGTTCTCGTTGGCGAATGAGCGAACCTTCCTCGCCTGGATCCGCACGGCCCTGGCGCTCCTGGCTGGCGGCATCCTGCTGCACGAGTTCGCGCTGAAGATCCAGCCGCGCTGGATGATGCTGGCGCTCAGCGTCGGCCTGGCCTGCGTGGCGGCCCTGCTCGGCGGCGGAGCCTTCCTGCGCTGGCGCGGCATCGAGATCGCGATGCGCCACGCCCGGCCCCTGCCGCCATCGTGGCTGATCCTGGTGCTGGCCTCGGCGGTCGCCGTGCTGTCGCTGATCACCGCCGGGATGCTGATCCTGACCTGATGCACCCACACTGATGCAACCGGATCGCGGCCTGCAGCCCCAGCGCACCGCCCTCGCGTGGAACCGCACGACGCTCGCGCTGGCGATCAACGCCCTGCTGGTGCTGCGCGCGGGCTTGCGAGCCGGCGACCAGGCGCTGCTGGCACTGGGGGCGCTGGTCGGCATCGCGGCGGGCGCGATCGCGGTCGCGGCCGTGCGCCGCCGCCGTCAACTCGCGCAGGGTGTCCACGCACCGGCAACCGGCCTCATTGGATCGACGGCGGTGGCCGTCGTGCTCGCGGCCTGCGGCGGGGTGTGGGCGATGTTGCACTGAGCGCAGCTACTTTTCGTAGCCGGGGCGCACCCGCGTTTTCTTGACGACTCCTGAGGGCTCGAACAGAACCACCAGCTCGGTCGCGGCGCGCGTCGTGGGCTGCGCGCCGCGCCAGCGGTACACCCAGACCTCATAGCCGCTGTCAAAGGGGATGACGGTGGCCCGGCCCAGCGCGGCCGCAACCTCGGCCTTGGTGCTGCGGCCGACAGCAACGGTGTCACGAGCGATTTCCGGCGTGATGCCGCGCGACTGAATGAAACCCGGCGCGTCCTCTCGCACCGTACCGGTTTGCGCGCACCCGGCCAGGAGCGCGATAAGGACGACGGCGGCCGGCGGTTTCATCTGGCGTCGTCCATGTATTCGAACTCGACGCGCGTGTCGTCGGGCCAGCTGCGGTCGCCCAGCGGCAGGAAGTACGTGCGGTCCACCAGCACTTCGCAATCGCAAAAGGGCAGGTCGTTTTTCAGTGCGGGGTCGTCACTCGCCCCCGCGTACAGCCTGTCGATCGGCAGCGCCTCGCGGCGCGCGCCGGCTACCAGGGTGACGCCAAAGAGCGGCCGGTCCGCGAAGAACAAATATTGAGTGTCATTCTTCTCGCAGTACGCCTTGGGATCGGAGAACAGGTTGGTGATGCCCTGAAGGAGCACGCTGGTGTTGGATACCAATCCCGATTCGAGACCCACAAGGCATTCCAGCCGCAAGTCGCCCAGGCGACGGGTGTCGAGGGGCATGCCCGGCGTGCGGATGTCGGTGCGCCAGGTCATGGTCATCTTCTTGCGGTTGGGCGACACCACGGCGTCTTCGCGCAGCGCCTTCGCATCGCGCGGCAAGACGAAGGTGCGGTCGGCGTCGACGTCCACACCGTAGGCAAAGCTGGAACCGACGATCTCCAGCAGGATGTGGTCGATGTCCGTGTTGTGGCGCCGCGCCAGCAGCTTGAAGCGTAGCGCCGCATTGGGCGCCATGGTGGGGCGCAAGCGTTCGAACAGGTCCATCCCGCGGATCATCTTGCGGTAGGACTTCTCGACCGGGTCGGTGGCCTGCGCTGTCACCGTGACGGGCGGCAGGGCGGCACCTCTTTGCTGCGCGAAAGCAGCAGCGCACGTCGCGAGCAACAGATATTGCATCGCGACGCGCGCGCAGAGCCAAAGCGGTTCGGGCCCTGGCCTGTGGGGCATGACGTGTTAGCGCTTGTCTTTGCTCACTTCGTTGCCGATGACGCCGCCCACGGCCGCGCCGCCCAGCGTCCCCAGCGCGCTGCCGCCGGTCAGGACGGAGCCGCCCACCGCGCCGACGCCGGCGCCGACCGCCACGTTCTTCTCACGCTGGGTCATGCCGGCGCAGCCGCCCAGCGTTGCCAGCACCATCGCGGCCACCGTACTGGCGGCCAAAGTCTTCATCGTCTTCATCGCGTTTCCTCTCGGAGAAAAGGTTGGAAAGTTGCGGAACCGGAAAGCCTCCGGTGCCGGCTAAATCAGGATAGGCCCGCGCGGCAGCGGGAGCGTGGGCGAATGGCGGCGACTCTTGTAGGAACGCGGCGCAGGTGTCTGCCGCCGTGGCCCGGCCCACGGCTGAGCCTTGCGCTAGCTCAGCGCGGCGTGCTGACGACGACGGTGGGGAAGGTCACGAGCGTGGCGCCCTCGAACTGAATACCGGGCCTCGAGTCGGCGGCCAGCCAGATCGCCACGGAGAAGGCCGCAGCTGCCACGGCAAGGCCGATCTCCATCCAGCTTTCGGTCGTGCGCAGATCGCCGAAACCAGGGCCGGAATTGAGTTTGAAGCTGTTCATTAAGCCTCCAGGGGGCGCCTTTACGCAAATCGTAAACGCCATTGCCGCAGATTCAAGTGAAATAATCAATGCATGAAACCCTTCCGTATCGGCGCCGGCGCCGGCTATTCCGGCGATCGGATCGACCCGGCGCAAGACCTCGCCGAGCGCGGCGAGCTCAACGCACTGGTGTTCGAGTGCCTGGCAGAGCGCACCATTGCGCTGGCTCAGTTGCGCCGGGCCAACGACCCGAAGCTGGGCTTCGATCCGCTGCTGCGCGAGCGCATGCGTGCGGTGCTGCCGGCCTGCGTGCGTCAGGGCGTCACCATCATCACCAACATGGGCGCGGCCAATCCCCTTGCCGCCGGTGAGGCCATCCTGCAGGTGGGCCGTGAAATGAAGCTTGCGCGCCTGCGCGTGGCCGTGGTGACGGGCGACGACGTATTGCCCTGGATGCTCGAGCACGACGCGCCGCTGATCGACTCCGAAGAGACCGTGCGCAGCCTGGACGGCCGGCTGATCTCGGCCAATGCCTACCTGGGGGCCGAAGCGCTGCTGCCCGCGCTCGCGGCCGGCGCGGACGTCGTCGTGACGGGCCGCGTGGCTGATCCCGCGCTCTTTCTCGCACCGCTCATGCACCACTTCGGCTGGAAGGCGGACGACTGGCAGCGCATGGGGCAGGGCATCGTGGTGGGGCACCTGCTCGAATGCGCGGCCCAGGTGAGCGGCGGCTACATCGCGGACCCGGGCTTCGTCGATGTGCCCCGGCTGCACGACGTGGGCTTCCCGCTCGCCGAGGTGCAGGAGGACGGCAGTTGCGTGATCACCAAGCTGGCCGGCACCGGCGGCCGCGTGGATCGCCTCACCTGCACCGCGCAGTTGCTGTATGAACTTGAGAACCCGGCCCGCTACCTGCAGCCCGACGTAGTGGCGGATTTTTCCGGCGTACGCTTGACCGAAGTGGGTATCGACCGCGTCGCGGTCGAGGGTGCCACAGGCCACGCTCGGCCCACCCATCTCAAGGCCACGCTGGGCTATCGCGAGGGGTACATCGGCGAGGGGCAGATCTCTTATGCCGGGCCCGGCGCGCGTGCGCGCGGCCAGCTCGCGCTGGACATCCTGGAAGAGCGCCTCAAGCGGCTGGGCCTGCATGCGCTGGAGCATCGCGCAGAACTGATCGGCGTAAATGCAATGCATGGACCCGCGCTGGGCACGGACCGCGAGCCCTACGAAGTGCGGGTGCGCCTCGCGCTGCGCGCGCCCACGCGCGCCGATGCCGAACTGGTGGGGCAGGAGGTGGAAGCGCTGTACCTCAACGGGCCGGGCGGTGGCGGCGGTGTGACGCAGTCCGTGCGCGAGGTCGTCGCTGCCGCATCCGCGCTGATCCCGCGCGAAGCCGTCCCTGCGGATTGCCGCATCCTGGAGCTCTGACCATGAAAGTCCGTGACATCGCACTGGCCCGTTCGGGTGACAAGGGCAACCGCGCCACGCTCAGCGTGATCGCCCGCGAGCCGAAGGATTACCCGCTGCTCGAGCGTGTGCTGACGGCCGAGAGGGTGCGGGAACATTACCAGGGCGTGGTGCGGGGGCCGGTGCAGCGCTACCTGCTGCCCCAATTGGGCGCGGTGCATTTCGTCATGAACGATGCACTGGGCGGGGGCGTCACCCGCTCACTGGCGCTGGATGCGCACGGCAAGACGCTGGGCTTCGCCATCCTCGATATCGCCCTGGACGATCTGCCCTAAACTTGTCATACAAGTTACCCCAAGGAGATTCCCGCATGCGCACTGCTTTCCGTTGGCTTGCCGCCCTGTCCGCCGCCCTGCTCGGCACTTCGCTCGCCGTGGCCCAGCCCTATCCCAACAAGCCCATCAAGGCAGTGGTGCCTTTCGCCGCCGGCAGCGCCACCGACCAGATCGGGCGCGCCTTTGCGGCCAGGATGTCGGAGACTCTGGGCCAGACCATCGTCGTGGACAACAAGCCGGGGGTGAACGGCATGCTCGGCGCCGACGCGGTCGCCAAGGCAGCGCCGGACGGCTACACCATTCTCATCGGCACCAACAGCACCAACGCGGCGCTCAAGAGCCTGATGAAGAAATTGCCCTACGACCAGGACACCGCCTTTGTGCCGGTGGCCTACATGGGCTCGGTGCCTCTGATCGTCGGCGTCAACAACGACGTGCCGGCCAAGACCCTGAAAGAGTTCGTTGATCTGGCCAAGAGCAAGCCGGGCCATGTCACTTTCGCCAGCGCCAGCACTTCGCAGCTGGTCTCCTCCGAAATGCTGGCCGGCATGGCGGGCATCCAGATGACCAACGTCCCGTACAAGAGCGGCCCCGCCGCCATGACGGACCTCATCGGCGGGCAGGTCATGATGTTCACCGCCGACTTCGCCGTGATGCTGCCTCAGGTCAAGGGGGGCAAGGTCCGCGGCCTGGCCGTGACTTCCACCAAGCGCTCGCCGGCTGTTCCCGAACTGCCCACCGTCAACGAGGCGCTGGGGCTGAAGGACTACGAACTGATCGCCTATTTCGCGGTATTCGCGCCGGCCGGAACGCCCCCGGACATCGTGGCCAAGCTCAATGCAGCGGTGAACGCGGCGGCGCAAAGCAAGGAGATCCAGGAGAAATTCGCGCCCATCGGCTTCGCTGTCGAGCCCGGCACGCCCGAGGCGCTGGCCCAGCGCAGCAAGGTGGAAACGGCCAAGTGGGCCAAGGCCATCAAAGACGCGAAGATCGAGCCGCAATAAAGCAATCGGCGGCATATGCTGCCTTTCTCGCACGCCCAGTTCATCGAGGTTTTCACCCGGTACAACGCGAACGTGTGGCCGGCCCAGATAGCGGCTTACTTTCTGGCGCTGGCGATGGTGGTGGCGATCCTCTCCCCTTTGAGGACCAAGGGGCGCCTGGTCGCCGGCGGGCTGGCGTTGATGTGGCTGTGGACGGGCGTTGCATACCACGGGGTCCACTTCTCGGCGATCAACAACGCGGCGTACCTGTTCGGTGCGCTGTTTGTGATCCAGGGCCTGTTGCTGACCCGCGCCGCGCTCACGGATACGTTGCGCTTCGCATCGTCCGGCAAAGCGAAGTCGTGGCTCGGCTGGAGCCTGGTGGCCTATGCGACGATCCTCTACCCGGCGTTGGGCTTGTGGTTCGGCTTTCGCGCGGTTGAATTGCCGATGTTCGGCATCACGCCGTGCCCGGTCACGATCTTCACGTTCGGTATCTTCCTGCTGGCCGCTCCGGTGTCGCGATGGTTGCTGGCGGTGCCAGTGCTCTGGGCGTTGATCGGCGGCAGCGCGGCGTTCCTGCTGCGCGTGCCGCAGGATTGGGTGCTGCTGGCAAGCGGTTTCTCGGTCATCGTGCTGCTTCACCCGGGTGCTAGCATGGCCGCAGCACATTTCAAGGAGTAGCACGTGGCAAACATCGCATTTCTAGGCACCGGCCTGCTTGGCGCCGCGTTCGCGGAAGCTGCCGCCAAACGCGGCGACACCGTCACGGCGTGGAACCGCTCTCAGGACAAGGTGGCCGCGCTCGCGCAGTTCGGCGTCAAGCCCGCCGCCACGCCGGCCGATGCGGTGCGCGGCGCGGCGCGCGTGCACATCGTGCTGAAGGATGACGCGGTGGTCGAGGAAGTCATCGCCGCCGCGCGCCCCGGGCTCGCTGCTGACGCAGTGATCATCGACCACACCACCACGCTGCCTGAGCTCACCGCGCAGCGTTCCGCTCGGCTCAATGCCGAAGGCATCAGGTACCTGCACTGCCCGGTGTTCATGGGGCCGCCCGCGGCACGCGACGCCAAGGGCTCGATGCTCGCGGCCGGCCCGAAGGCGCTGTTCGAAAGTGTGCAAGCCGAATTGGCCGGGATGACGGGGCGGGTGGAATATCTTGGTGAGCGCGCGGACCTCGCGGCACTCAACAAGCTGTTCGGCAACGCGATGATCATCAGCGTCTCCGCGGCCATGGCGGACATCCTCACCCTGGCGCAGGCCGGCGGCGTGCCGCCCCAGGACGCGGTGAAGCTGCTGGGCCTGCTCGACCTGAACGCGATGGTGGCCGGACGCGGCGGCAACATGGCCAAGGGCAACTTCGCGGCGAGCTTCGAACTGGCAATGGCGCGCAAGGACGTGCGGCTGATGTTGGAGACGGCCGGCGACCGGCCCATGGCCGTGCTGCCGGGCATCGCGGCGCGCATGGATCAGCTGATTGCGGCAGGCCACGGGGCCAAGGATGCCAGCGTGATCGGCATCGACGCCGTGCGCCCGGCCTGACGCGCGGCATCGACTGGACGCGGCGGCGCCGTACGGCCCGAGTCCGCTCTTTCCTACAGCGGCCCGCCTCGGGCGGCACAACACTGCATGCACGAGCGTTGGTGTACAGAGGTGGCCGCCATGCAAGAGTCGAGTTTCTGCTCCTTGTTGTATCGCTATTTTTTCTTCGGCTGGTTGTTCAAGGACGTCGGCAGCGGGGACATGTTCCAGCGGGCTGCCGCCGTACGCTACAACCGGGAGCAGGCGCGATGGCTCCCAACCTACATGATGCGCTGGCTGTGGTGGGGCCTCGCGTTCTACGGGCTGGGCGGCGTGACGGAACTGATCCTGGGCGCCGAGACGCTGTCCACTTTCTTCTACGCGGCCGGTTCGCTGAGCGTGCCGTTCAATGTCGCCATCGCCGCCGCGTGGATCGGCCTGAGGGGCGCGCACGGGCCGGTGTGACGCCTGGCGACGCGGGGGCTAGCCGTCTTGCGCTAGCTCAAATCCACTTTGCCGGTGTGTGAGCAGAATTTGCCTCTGCGAGCACCCGCATGGCCAAGAAATTCCCGATTCACCCCCTGCACCCCGAACGCAATTGCTGGGGCTGCGACAAATATTGCCCGTCCAGCTCTCTGGCGTGCGGCAACGGCTCGGAACGCACGCAGCATCCCGTCGAGCTTTTCGGCGACGACTGGGCCCACGAAGGGCTGGACCCGTTTGCCGGCGACACCATCGCGAATCCTGCGAAGATCACCCCAACCTGATTTGGGGGAAAGAAATGGTCCTGCTTGAATTCGCAATGGCGCCCCATGGGCAGGGGGACAGCCTGGGCGCCCACGTCGCCCGCATCCTCGACGTGATCGACAAGAGCGGCGTGCCCTACCAGCTCACGCCGATGGGCACGATTCTCGAAGGAGAGTGGGACGAGGTCATGGCCGTCGTCACTGCCTGCTTCAAGACCCTGCAGACCGATTGCGCGCGCATCGGCATGAACCTGAAGATCGATTACCGCGCGGGGCCAGAGTCGCGCCTTCGCAGCAAGATCGAGACCGTGGAGGCGCACCTCGGGCGCAAGCTCAGGACGTAGTGTTCACCGGCATGTAATGTGCGGTCGCGAAACTAGCAAGCGCAGTGTGTGGGCGGCGGGCCGTGGACGGTGGGTGGCCGACTTCGTTCGTGTCCCCCGCCGCCGGGAGGGCGGCTCCTCCTTGACCTCACTGCGTCAGCCACCCGCCATCCACGGCCCTTAGGCAGCACTTCTTCTTTCGACGCACCGATCACCCGCATGGTGGATGGATCAGGGCGGCGGGGCGTTCTACGCAGCGACATCAAGGCCTGTCAACTGGCCCTGGCCCGCCGTTTCAACCACCGCATCAACGCGCCCACGAGCGGCAGCTTCTCGTACACCTCCTCGGCGGCATCCCAGTAGTCTCGATGGGAGTGGATGCGCCCGTCGGGCCCCAGGAGGAGATGGGACGCGCCGTGCACGACCTGCGGGCGGCCCTTGAGAATCGAGCGATAGCGAAATTGGAATTCCCACACCAGCCAGCACTCGCCGCCCTGCGCCATGTGCTGCGTGATGACGAAGCGCGGCGCGTCGAGCGCATCGAACATGTGCGCATAGATGCGCTGAATGGGCCCCAGCCCTCGCACTTCGTTGAACGGGTCCTTGAACCACGCGTCGTCGCTGTAGTACTGGCCCAGGCGCTGAACGTCGGCCGGCGCGAAACTTTCGAACAGCGAGACGATGCGCTCTACCTGGACGTGCCTCATATGCCTGTCCCTCGCCGCACAAGCGCCTGGTACACGCTGAACGGCAGCAGCGACAGCAGCTTCATCGGCCATGTGAACCGCCGTGGAAAGTGGATTTCAAACCGGCCGGCGGACCAGCCGCGCAGCATCCGCCGCGCCGCCTCCGCGGGGCTGATCATGGCCGGCATGGGAAAGCGATTCTGCGCAGTGAGCGGCGTGTCCACGAAGCCGGGGTTGACGATGCTGACTCCCACGCCGCGCGGATGCAGCTCGAGGTAGAGCGATTCTGCGAGATGGATCAGCGCCGCCTTGGTCGGGCCGTAGCCCAGGCTGCGCGGCAGCCCGCGGTAACCGGCCACGCTGCCGAGCAGGCTGAGATGGCCGCGCCCCTCGCGCAGCAGGGAGGGCATCACGGCGTGCACCACATGCAAGGCGCCGAGGTAGTTCACTTCCTGGTGCCGGAGCATCTCGTCCAGCTGGAAGTCGCCCACGGACTGTGCCTGGAAATGACCGGCGCAATAGACGACGAGGTCGAGCGGCCCGTCCGCGAGGATCGCGTCGGCGACGGCCCGCACCTGCGCGCCGTCGCACACATCCAGCGGGAACGACGCCGCGCCCGGGCGATGCGACGTGAAATGACTCAATGCCGCGGCGTTGCGGGCCGACACGTACACCGTGGCGCCTTGCGCATGCATTTCCGCTGCCGTGGCGAGGCCGATGCCGCTGGAAGCACCGACCAGCCAGACGCGCCGGCCGCGCCAGTCGGCGATGCGCGGATTGAGTGGCGCGACCAGGCTCATGGCCGCTTCGTGAAGGAAAGCGTCACTTCGCCGAGCCTCACACCGAACTTCGTCATCGTTGTCTTGTTCAGCATCACCGTGCTGTCCATCAGGTACATCCAGTCGTCCATTTGTACGTGCCAGGTGCGGCCATCAACGGGCAGTGCGAGCGTGTAATTCCAGCGCAGCGCATTGCCGCGTGCCTGGCCGCTCGCGGTGCCCACCACATCGTCGGCCCGCCCGGTGTACGCGCCGTCAGCGCCGCGCGTGATGTGCCAGATGCGTCGCTGCCGGGTGCCGTCGGAATAGGTGAAGTCCTCGTCGAGCACGCCATCGTCCCCCTGCCACCGGCAGTCCATGCGCACCACGAAGCGTTTGACGACCTTGCCCGAGCGGTCGGTGAAGACGCCCCAACCGTCGACGCGCCCATTGAAGAACGAGCGCAGGTCCAGCACGGGCTTCTCGGCGGTGTACTCGCTGATCCCGGGGCCGGCGCAACCGGCCAGCGCCAGCGCGCCGACCGCGCAGAAAGTGCGTCTTGTCATGTGGAGCTCCCATGCCGGCGAACCAGCAAATACAACAGAAGGGCCGCCGCCGCTTTCAGGGCGCAGGGCAGCAGCGTGTAGGCGGCGGCGAGTGCCTGCAGCGCCGCAGGATCGCGCGTGCCCGGCACGTAGCCGGCCAGCGCGAGCAGGGGCAGTGCGAGTCCGGCCGCCAGCGCGAGGTTGAGCTTGGAGGCGAAATTCCACCAGCCGAAGTAGGCGCCCTCGCCGCCGCCGGAATGACCGCTCGCGCGGATGGTGCCCGCCAGGAGAGCTGCGGGCAGTGCAAGGTCGGTGCCCAGCGCCGCGCCCGACGCCACGCAGATCACGAGGAATGTATAACCGTCGCCGACGCCCAGCGCCGCTGCCCCGGCGAACGCGGCGATCGCGGTGAACATGCCCGCGATCCATGTGCGCTCCAGGCCGATGCGCGGCACGAGGCGCAGCCACAGCGGTATCGCGAGCGCGGCGGCCAGGAAGTAGCTGCCCAGAAAAAGCGGCTGCATTGCCGCGGGTGCCTGCAGCTGGTCTTGCACGAAGAACAGTACGAGCGTCGCGGGCACTGCGCTGGCGATGCCGTTGAGCACGAACACGGCCATGAGCCTGCGGAAAGCCGGTTGCTGCCACGGCCCGCGCCAGCCGGGTGGATTCGCGTGCACGGCTGCAGCGGGCCGCAGGCCGCTGCCCCACGCCATCCAGCCCAGAACGAGCGTCACGCCCAACGTCACTGCGGTGGCGGGAAAGCCGGCCAGCAAGGGCAGGGCGCTGGCGCAGAGCACGCCGGCCAGGCCGAAGGCCTCGCGCCATGCGACGACCCGGCTGCGCTGCATCGGGTTGCCGCCGAGCATCGCGCCCCAGGCCTGGTGCGCGATGGTGAGCGCGCTGTAAGCCACGTAGGTGAGCGCGAGGGACAGCGCCGCCCAGGCCAGGAGGGCGTGCGGGTCGAGCACGGGTGGGAAGAACAGCAGCGTGAACCCCAGTGCGAGGCCGGCGGCACTTGCCGCGCCCAGGCGCAGGACGGCGGCGGCCGAGTGCGCGAACAGGCGGTCCACCACGCGGCCCAGCCAAGGATCCAGGAAGGCGTCGAGCAGCCGTGAGGCGAGCAGCAGCGCGCCGAGTGCAGCGAGCGACACGCCAAACTCGCGTGCGTAGTGGTTGGGCAGCAGCACATGGAGCGGCAGCGCGACGAAGGCGAGCGGCAGCCCCAGAAGGCCATAGCGCCAGCCCTGCGCCGCCGTGAAGGGCGCGCAGTTCAAGGCGCGGCTCCGGCGAGCAGCTCGCGGCGAAGCGTGGGTTGCGACGTCGCCGGGCCGAGCCAGATCGAAAAGAACAGCACGGCGAAGCGCGGATCCTCGATCACACCCGCTTCCTGCCCGTTCACGAGAAAGCGGGCGCCCAGCTGCGGCTCGTTCACGCCCGTGACGCGGTCACCCGGCTTCACGTTGGGCAGCATGCGTTCGAGCGCGGCGCGCCACCGGACGGCGTCGCCTTCGGAGAACTCTCCCGCTCGCCGCATCTCGGCGATGGAACGATCCGCGATGTCGCTGGCCTTGAAGTGGCGCAGGTAGGCAAGCTCGAGCGCGAACCGATGCCGCGCGAATTGCGACGCACGGAACCCCGCAGGCGCAAACAGCGCCGCGTCATACGCGCCGAAGCCGAGCCAGCTCAATCTGCCCTGGCCGACGGCCTGCAGGCCCGGCACCGGCGATGCGAGGGCGCTGCCGTGCAGCAGGCACGCCGCGAACAGCGCCGCCACCATCAGCGCCTCTGCAGCGTGTACTGCACCACGTCGATGTCCTGGCAGGCGAAGGCTGCCTCGCAGTAGGCGAGATAGAAGTCCCACAGTCGGATGAACCTTTCGTCGAAACCGAGTGCCGTCACAGCAGCGTGTTGCGCCAGGAAGCGTTGACGCCAGATCCTGAGCGTCTGCGCGTAGTCGCTGCCGAATCCGAATGCCTCCACCACTTCGAGGTCCGCGGCTTCCGCCTGGCGCCGGAACTCGCTGGGGCAGGGCAGGCAGCCGCCCGGAAAGATGTATTGCTGGATGAAGTCCGTGCCCTGGATGTAGCGCGGCCACAGCGCGTCGTCGATGACGATGGTCTGGACGCAGGCACGCCCGCCGGGCTTCAGGAGCGCTTGCAGCTTGCCGAAATAGGTGGGCCAGTAGGCCCGGCCCACCGCCTCCACCATCTCGATCGAGCAGATCGCGTCGAAAGGGCCGTCGGCGATATCGCGGTAGTCCTGCAGCCTCAGCTCGGCGCGGCCGGTGGCGCCGGCGCGCGCCAGCCGCCGCTGCGCATAGGCCAGTTGCTCCGTGGACAAGGTCACGCCCGTCAGCCGCGCGCCAAAGTCACACACCGCGGCTTCCGCCAGCGCGCCCCAGCCGCAGCCGATCTCCAGCACGCGGTCGCCCGGCTGCACGTTGGCCATTGTCAGCGCGCGACGCACCTTGGCATGCTGCGCACGCGCCAGCGGCTGCGACGGGTCGCCCGCGAAAAGCGCGGCCGAGTAGTTCATCGTCTCGTCCAGCCACAGGCTGTAGAAGGCGTTGCCCAGGTCGTAATGCGCGTGGATGTTGCGGCGGCTGCCACTGCGTGTGTTGCGGTTCAGCAGGTGCCTCGCGCGGTACGCGAGCCGTCCGAACCAGCTGCCGTAAACCATGTCCTCGAGCTCGCGCCGGTTGCGCACCAGCAGGTTCAGGAGGTCCGGCAGCGCGGGCGTGTTCCAGTCGCCTTCCACGTAGCTTTCCGCCAGGCCGATGTCGCCGCCTGCGAGCACGGCCGCGAACAGGTTCCAGTTGTTCAACGTGATCGTCGCATGCGCATCGCCGCTGCCGAAGCGCTGCGTGCTGCCGTCGGGAAGCCGCACCGTGAGCGTGCCGTGGCGCAGACGTGCAAGTTGCCGCAGGATTGCGCGCGCGGCGGCGGGACGCCGCGAAGGCATGAGGTTGGAGGTGAGGGTCGTGGAATTCATCGGGGGGTGCCGGACGCGCCGCCGGGTGCGACCGCGCGCGTGTAGTGAATGAAGGGAACGCGCGCCAGCCAGAGCTTCATGGCCTGCCAGTGAATGCGCAGGGCGATGCCGACGGTGAGCAGCGGGTAGCGCCACAGCGTGCGGCGCAGCGCGACGTGGGTGACGGGCTGCAGTTCGCCGCTGACGCTGGTGCGAAGCAGGACGCCCTGCGCGTCGTCATGGTCGATGCGCACCACCGTGCGATCGCGCGCGGGCGAGAGCAGGAACCGGAAGCGGTAGCTGCCTTCGACCCTGCAGAACGGCGACACGTGGAAGGCCTTGCGGGCCTTCTGTTCACGGCCCCACGCGGGGCCATCCAGCACGTAGCAATGACGTTCACCGAATGTGTTGTTCACTTCGACGACGATCGCCCGCAGCGTGCCGTCGGCGCGGTGGCAGTACCAGAAGCTCACCGGCTTGAAGGTGTAGCCCAGCACGCGCGGAAAGCAGTGCAACCACGCTTCGCCATCGGCGTCCTGGATGCCGTGGTGCGCCAGCAGCTCGTCCAGCCACGCCACGGCGTTCGCGCGGCCGTCGCCATGGTCGGCGTCATGGAAGCTGAGGGCGCCGCGGCGGTTGTGCGCGAGCGGCAGGGCGGCCTCCGGCGAGCTGTGCATGGTGCGCAGGGGGAGCAGCAGGAAACAGGTCGGGTAAGCGAAGGCGTGGCGCACCGGACGAAGTCGGGTATGGCGCACCGTGCCGAAGCCGATCAGCGGGCGGTTCATGCGTAAGCCTCCGACAGCGCCACGTCTTTGATGTGCTGGCGCATGAGCACCTGGCGCGCCACCCACTCGCCCGAGACCAATCCGTCCTCATGAAACCCATTGCCCGTCCATGCGCCGCAAAACCAGGTGCCGTTGTGCCCCTGCAAGGCGGGCAGTTCGGCTTGCGCCAGCAGCGCGAGGCTGTCGAACACCGGATGCTCGTAGTCGAATTGCGCGCGGATATGGCGCGGATCGATCTCGCGCAGCGGGTTGAGGGAGACGATCACGGGCTGCTGCCACGGCAGCGGCTGCAAGCGGTTGATGAGGTAGTGCAGGCACACTTTGCCGCCCATGCCCGGCGGCCCGCTCTCGTAGTTCCAGGCAGCCCAGGCTCGGGGGTTGCGGGGCAGGACGGAGACGTCGGTGTGCAACACCGCGCGGTTGGGCTGGTAGCGGATCGCGCGCAGAACGGCTTCTTCCTGCAGCGTTGCATCGGGCAACATGTCCAGCGTGTGGCCGGGATGGGTGGCCATGATGACCTGATCGAATCGCTGCGTGCCCTCGTCGCTAGCGACCAGCACGCCATCGTCTTCGCGCAAGACGTGCCGCACCGGCGTGTTCAGGCGAGCATCCGGCAGGCCGGCCACGATCTTCTCCACATAGCTGCGCGAGCCGCCGGCGACGGTGTACCACTGCGGACGATCCGCGATCTGCAGCAGGCCGTGGTTATGGCAGAAGCGCACCAGCGCCCCGATGGGATAGCGCAGGATTTCCACCGCCGGGCTGCTCCAGATACAGGAGACCATCGGCAGCAGGTACCAGTCGCGAAATTCCCTGGAGAAGCCGTGTTCCTTGAGGAACGCGCCGAGCGGCTGCTGCATCCCCATCCAGTCGGCCTGTGCCAACCCCGTTGCCAGCGCGTTGAACCGCAGGAGCTCGCGCAGCATGCGCCAGAAGCGCGGCCGCAGCAGGTTGGTGCGCTGGCAGAAGACGGCGCCCGGACTGCTGCCGCTCCATTCCAGCGGATGGCGGCCGAACGCCTGCGGCACCTGCACGGAAAACGACATGTCCGACGGCGCGGTGGCCACGTCCAGCTCTGCGAACAGCCGTATCAGTCCCGGATAGGTGCGCTGGTTGAACACCAGGAACCCGGTATCCACGCCGTGGGTCACGCCTTCCAGCGTCAGGTCCACCGTATTGGCATGGCCGCCGAAATGGCCGCCCGCCTCGAAAAGCGTGACGCTGGCCTTCCCACGCAACGCGTGCGCTGCCGCGAGCCCCGCGATCCCGCTGCCGATGATGGCGATTTTCATGCGTCTCTCTGCGTTTAATAAGAATAACTGTTTGTCATACTACAATAAATGAATGACCCCTGCACTGATACGCGCCAACCGCCCCCGCGGATGCGACAAGCAATTCGCCACAATCGGCCCATGACCCGCACCCCACCCGGCCCGGCCCCGGCACCACATCGATCGATCGCCGAAGTCGAGCGCGACACCGGTCTTGCGCGCGCCACAGTGCGGATCTGGGAACGCCGCTACGGCTTTCCCGCTCCGCTGCGCGACGACCGGGGGGAGCGCCTCTACCCGCAAGACCAGGTCGAGCAATTGCGGTTGATGAAGCAGCTGCTCGACCAGGGCCATCGGCCGGCCAAGCTGGTGGCGGGGGGCGCCGAGGGCGTGAAGCGCCTCGCCGCGGGCCCTGCCGGCAAGGCGGTGGCGCGGCCGCGCGCCGCATCCAGGTTGTTGCGCCTGCTACGCGAGCACGACGCACAAGGGCTGCGCAAAGAGCTGCAGGCGCGGCTGGACGAGGGGGGATTGGCGCGATTCGCCGGGCAGGAGATGGCGGTCATGAACACCCTGGTCGGCGACGCCTGGGCCTCGGGCGAGCTCGAAATCCACCAGGAGCACCTGTATTCCGACAGCGTGAACGAAGTGGTCCGCGCGGCGATAGCGGGGCTGGGTGGCGCGGTGAGGCCGGACGCGCCACAAGTGCTGCTCACCACGTTCCCGCAGGAGCCGCATGGTCTTGGGCTGCTGATGGCGCAGGCGATGTTTGCACTGGAAGGCTGCCCTACCGTGTCATTGGGAGTGCGCCTGCCCATCGAGCAGATTGCCGCCAGCGCGAGGGCGTACCGCGCCGACCTCTTGGGCCTGAGCTTCACCGGATGCCAGAACCCCGCCCATGTTCAGCGCGGGCTGGAGGAGTTGCGTGGCCTGCTGCCGGTCAGTGTGCGGATCTGGGCGGGCGGAAATTGCCCGGCGCTGAACAAGCGATCGATGCCCGGCGTGCGGGTGGTGCGCGACGTGCGTGCGGTGCCCGAGCTGCTGGCCGAAGACTTCGCGTTGCCGCCCCGGGAGAAACGGGCGGGTTAAACGCGATGCAGGTTCCGTGGAGCCCGTCTATCATGCGACGCTGGTTCACCAGGAGATTGCCATGCGTATCGTGGTCATGGGAACGGGCGGGGTTGGCGGCTATTTTGGCGCGCGACTCGCCGCGAGCGGGTGCGACGTCGGCTTCGTGGCGCGCGGCAAGCAACTCGAGGCAATTCGTTCGCAGGGCTTGCGTGTGCAAAGCCCGCTGGGCGACGTCACGCTCTCCCCGACCCGGGCCTCCGACAATCCGGCCGACCTGGGCCGGGCGGATCTGGTTCTCTTCGGCGTCAAGCTGTGGGACACCGCCGAGGCGGCCCAGCTGATCCGTCCGCTGATCGGCGATGACACCGCGGTCGTGTCGTTCCAGAACGGCGTCATGAAGGACGACATCCTCAAGGAAGCCATGGGCGCGAATCACGTGATCGGCGGTGTCGCCTATATCGCCGCGACCATCGCCGACCCCGGCGTTATCCGCCACACCGGACGATGCAGAAGCTCGTGTTCGGCGAGTACGGCGGCGCCGTGACGCCGCGCATCGAGCGCTTCCGCGATGCCTGCGTCGCGGCCGGCATCGACGTCGAAGTTCCGGCCTCCATCGAGCAGGCGATCTGGGAGAAATTCGTGTTCCTGGTTGCCTTGTCCGGCACCACGGCGCTGGCACGCATGCCCATCGGGCCGATCCGGGGCAACGAGCGCTCGCGCGCGTTCTTCCAGGACGTGATGAACGAAGCGGTGCAGGTGGCGCGTGCCGAAGGCGTGCCGCTGCCCACAGACTTTGCGGCCAAGCGGATCGCCTTCGCCGACCAGCTGCCGGCAACGATGACTTCATCCATGCATGGCGACCTGGACCGTGGCAGCCGCCTCGAAGTAGAGTGGCTCAGTGGCGACGTGGTGCGCCGCGGCAAGCGGCTGGGCATCCCCACGCCCTGCAACCGCGCGATCTACGACATGCTTTCCATCCATAGCGCGGGCCGCGCAGCATGAGCTGCCCCCGCTGATCCTGCGCACGATCACCGTCACGCCGCGGTCGCGAACAGCGCGGCAGTAGAGCCGTTGTCGAGCGGCAAAGACAGCCGGTTCGTCACGATCTGCAACAGCGTCCCGCATTGCGTTCATGGGCGAAGGTATCGGTTTGAAACTCGCCTCGTCGTCGCCTAGGCTCATGGGTCCTCCCCCTGGAGCCTTTCGAACCCAAGGAGACAGCCATGGCCGAATTGCACACGGGCACGCCCGCAGCCGCGAAGCTCACTGACGAGAAACTGTCCGCGTTCCAGCAAGGCCTTCGCGGCCGGCTCGCGGTCCCTGGCACTGAAGATTACGAGCAGGCACGAACGATCTGGAACGCCATGATCGACCGGCGGCCCTCGCTCGCCGTACGGTGCGCGGGCGCGGCGGACGTCATCCGCGCCGTGCGCTTTGCCCGCGACAACGACCTGGTGCTGGCCGTGCGCGGCGGCGGGCACAACATCGCCGGCAATGCGGTGTGCGAAGGTGGATTGCAGATCGATCTCTCGCTCATGAAGTCGGTGCATGTGGACCCGACACGCCGCACCGCGCGCGTCGAGCCGGGCGTGACGCTGGGCGAATTCGACAAGGAGGCGCAAGCGTTCGGCTTGGCCACGCCGCTGGGGATCAACTCGACGACGGGTGTGGCCGGGCTTACGCTCGGCGGTGGCTTCGGTTGGCTGAGCAGGCGCCACGGCCTGTCGATCGACAACCTGCTGTCGGCCGACGTGGTCACGGCCGCCGGCGAGCTCGTCAAGGCGAACGAACACGAAAATGCGGACCTGTTCTGGGGCATTCGGGGCGGTGGCGGCAACTTCGGCGTGGTGACCTCGTTCGAGTTCAAGCTGCACCCGGTGGGCCCGAATGTCCTGGCGGGACTCATCGTGCACCCGCTCGATGCGGCGAAGGATGTCATGCGCTTCCATCGCGAATTCGTCGAGACCGTGCCCGACGAATTCGTCTGCTGGTTCGTGATGCGCCAGGCGCCGCCGCTGCCATTCCTTGCGCCCGAATGGCACGGCAAGGAGATCCTCGCCCTCGCCGTGTGCTACAGCGGCGGCACCGCGATAGGCGAACGCCTCGCCAAACCATTGCGCGAGTTCGGGCGTCCCATCGCCGACATCATCGCGCCGATGCCCTATACCGCCTGGCAGACCGTGCTCGATCCGCTTCTGACGCCCGGCGCCCGCAACTACTGGAAGTCGCACGACTTCGCCGGTTTGAGCGATGGCCTGGTCGAGGTGATGGTGGATCATGCCCGTCGCATCCCCGACCCGCAGACGGAGATCGCGTGCGCGCAACTGGGCGGCGCCGTAAGCAGGGTGCCGCGCGGCGCGACAGCCTACAACCACCGCGACGGGAAGTACGTGATGAACGTCCATGGCCGCTGGGCAGACCCGGCGAAGGACGAGGCGTGCATCGCCTGGGCGCGAAGCCTCTGGAAAGCAACCTCGCAATTCGCGACAGGGAGCGTGTACGTGAACTTCCTCACGCAGGAGGAGAACGGAATCGAGCGCCTGCGCGCCGCCTACGGTGAGAACTACGAGCGGCTGGTCGCCTTGAAGAACAAGTACGACCCGACAAACTTGTTCGGCGTCAACCAGAACATCAGCCCGACCGTGTGACTTCCGAGCGCAACCACCTCGCGGCGACGATCGACTCGATCAGCGCCGTGACGCTGGCCACGCACGACATGGCCAGGGCCGTGCGCTTCTACCTGGCGCTGGGATTTCCGTTGCGCTATGGAGGCGAGGGCGCGTCATTCACCAGCCTCAGCGCCGGCAATGCCTGCCTGAACCTGACCACCGAGGGCAGCGAGCGCGACTGGTCGTGGTGGGGCCGGGTCATCTTCTATGTATCCGACGTGGACGCGTTCCACGAGCACGCTGTCGCGGCCGGCCTCGCACCGGATTTCACCCCGCGTGACGCCACCTGGGGCGAGCGGTATTTTCATATCAGCGATCCCGATGGCCACGAGCTCAGCTTTGCGACGCGGCTGGCCGGCGGCACCTGACGAGAAGCTCGGCAGGTGTAAACATCAGAATCAAAACGTGGCGGGATGAAACCGCTCAAACCGTCGACCGCGTAACTCCGTGCATCACTGTATAACTGCACCGACACGGATCGGGGTGACCCATGACTGTCAGTGTGCTGGTTGTCGAGGACGAACCGGGATTCCTCCAGCGATTCTGCGACGCGATCGCGGCTGAGCCAGTCTTGCGACTGTGCGGCGCGGGCACGACCGTGGTCGGGGCCTGCGCGCTCCTGGACACGCTGTCACCCGATGTCGTGCTGGTCGATCTGGGCCTGCCGGACGGAAACGGCGTCGACGTCATCCGCCACGCAATGGCCGGTGGTGCGAAGCGCGACGTGCTGGTGGTGACGATGTTCGGCGATGATGGCAACGTGATCGAGAGCATCCGGGCGGGAGCTACCGGGTACCTCCTGAAGGACGCCATGCCCAAGGACATCGCGGGATCGATCCTGCAAGTGCATGCCGGTGGGTCGCCCATCAGCCCGGCGATCGCCCGCCGCGTGCTTCAGAGCTTTCGCGTCGACAGAACTACTGCCGTCGAGGCGACCGTTCCGTCCATGGAAACCTCCGCGCGTCCGTCCGTGCTTACCGAGCGCGAAACGCAGATTCTTCGCCTGGTGGCCAAGGGCCTCAACTTCAAGGAAGTGGGGGCCATTCTGGCCATCTCACCCAACACAGTGATCACGCACGTCAAGCGCATCTACCAGAAATTGGCCGTCCATTCCCGCGGCGAAGCGGTCTATGAAGCCAATCAGATGGGCTTGCTCTAGGGCCTGGCTCACGGCCTTGCTGGCGCTGCTTGCGCTGTGCGCCGTTGCACACGCGCAGCCGCAGCATCCGCGCCAGGCGGACCTCGTTCTCAGTGCGCAGCTGTTGCCTCCGCCGCCCACGGCGGCCTGGCAACGCGTCGATCTGCCTCACGCGACCCGCGATGTCACCGCCTGGTATCGCGTGCAGTTCAACGCAGGGGAGTCGAAGACGGACCAGTTGTGGGCGGTGTACCTGCCCTATCTCTATCGGGGCGGCAGGTTGTTCCTCAACGGCACGCCCTTGGCGTCGATACAGGAGACGAGCGCCGACCTCGTCATCCGCTGGGAGCGCCCCCACCTGGTGACCATCCCCGCGCCATCGCTGCGAACGGGAACCAATGAGTTGATGATCCGCGTCCCCGCCACCGCGGTGTCGCCCGATCACATGCCCCTGCTGCAGATCGGGCCCTACATCGACCTGCTGCCGGTGTACCAGAACCGCCTGTTCTGGGTCGGGACGATGCCGCAGTTCACCGTCTTGTCCTGCCTGATCGTCGGCCTCCTGGCGCTGTTCATCTGGTGGCGCAGGCCCGAGGAGACGTTGTATGGTTTCTTCGGCGCGGCATCGGTGCTGTGGGGCATCCGCACCCTGACATTCGTGATCGAGGTGCTGCCGTCCACCGCGTGGCACGCATGGCGCGCGCTCTACCACGGCGCCACAGGCGGCTTCGTGATCCTCATGCTGCTGTTCGCGATGTGCCTGGCGGGCATCGGCTATGCAAGGCTGAAGTGGTGGCTGTTTGGCTATTGGCTCCTCGGACCGGTCGCCTACCTCACCACCGGCGGCAACGAATCAATGGTGACCAAGTGGTGGGCCGGGGGGCTTCTGCCCATCGGGTTTGCCGTGCTGGTGATCAGCGCCGCGGCGGCATGGAAGCAGCGAACGATGGCGACTGTGATGCTGAGCGGCGCGCTGACCCTGGGGGTGCTTGCGGGGCTGCACGACTACCTGATCGCAACGTCTTCGCCGATCATTCGCGCGCTGGCGCCGGAGCACGTGGCTGATCGTATCTTCCTGCTGCACTATGCCGCCGATATCGTCCTGGTCGTGATGGGCGGGCTTCTCAGCGCGCGTTTCGTGGGTACCTTGCAGGCGCTCGCACAGCTCAATCGAACACTCGAGCTGCGCGTTGCCGAGCGCGAAAGGACGTTGTCGAGTAACTACGAGCGCTTGCGGCAGCTCGAGCGCCAGCACGCGGCCGGGGAAGAGCGCCAGCAGATCATGCGCGACCTGCATGACGGGCTGGGATCGCAGTTGTTCCTCATGCTGTCGCGGGCCGAAGGAGGACAGATCGAGCAGCAGGAGATGGTGCAGGCGCTGCGCGAGTGCATCGCCGACATGCGATTGACCCTGGAGGCCATGACTCCCGAGAGCAATGATTTTCTTCAGGCGTGGGGCAATTTCCGCTTCCGCTGGCAGCACCAGCTGGAGGCTTCCGGCTTGATCTGTACCTGGGAGCTCGATGCGGGCGGCGAAGCGATCGACCTCAGCCCCCACGCGACGCTTCAGCTGCTTCGCATCGTGCAGGAAGCGCTCACCAATGTGCTCAAACACGCCTGGGCGCGAACGGTGGCCATCCGCCTGCGAATGGAGGGGCGGACACTCAGCATCGAAGTCGCGGACGATGGCAGGGGTTTGGCGAATCCGAACGCGCGCGGCGGTCACGGGCTCAACAACATGCGCGCGCGGGCGCTGCACCTGGGCGCCCGGATTGAAATCGCGGACCAGCACCCGGGTGTGCGCGTAGCCGTCCGCTTCGACCGAGGCGAAACTTCCGACCGCCCGGAACCCGTACGGCACACCGTCGCCGCAGCCTGAACAGTGCATGAGGGGCAGACACAGTTGCTTGCAAGTAGCCGATTCGAACGTATATAGCGCGACTGGCTCAACAGGTGAACCATGTACTTGACCAACGCAATTTCGCAATGGTCATTTTATTAATCACCCGAGGAGTTAAATCATGCCTACAGGAATTGATTACGACCAAATCATGATTGCCGTCGTTACGGCCATCGCGCCAGACGCAGCCTTGGCAGGGCTGAGCAATGCGCTCTGGCATCCCCAAAACGACGGCGGCTCCAGCGCGCCCTCGGTCAGCCCCAGCACGGACGTGGTGCTCGTGGGCACCGCTCCTGACGCTATGGCTACGACGCAGCTCTGACGCGTACCCATTTCGAGGCGGTTGCCCGCACCCATGGGCAGCCGCTTTTTACGTCGAGTGAGATGCAAATGGAGCAGGGGACACTTCGTATTCCGCGAACAGGCTCCAGCCTTCCGTTCCCGTCAAGCCGAATGCCACCGCGGCGAATAGAGTGCCCGTGAGAACCCCCGCTGCGAGGACGGCGAGAAAGCGTTGCAAACGGGAAGAACCGCTGTAGTCAGAATTCACGGAGACCCCCTTGTGCGATGGAAGCGCCGATATCGTGGCTACATGATGCGCAGCACCCTTCGCCGTGCCTATACCGCATACGGGCTACACCAAGCTGCCATCCGAATCGGGTGCATCACCCCATCGTCTTCACCTGAACGCGGGATTGGTCGCGCGAGCGGCCGCGAGCACCATCGTTGCTCCCTTCAACCCCCCGGAGTAACAGCATGGAACGCAACCTCGCATCCATCCTCGCGCTCGCCAGCACTGCCGCCGTCAGTGTCACGCTGGCGGCGATCGCGCCGGGCGATGCCTATGCCGACGACATCTCGCTCGATACCCAACAATTCATCAGCAGCAAGACTCGCGCCGACATTCGCGCTGAACTGCTGAGCCAACCGGCATCCGTGAAAATGAACGCCAGCGAGCTGGCGATGCAGGACAACTATCTGCCGCCGATCAAGAGCGTAGCGACGCGGGAGCAAGTCAGGGCCGAATACAAGGCCTCGCGCGACGAAGTGAACCGGTTGCTCGGAGAAGACAGCGGGTCGTCCTATCTCGCCCAGGCGCAAGCCCTGCGTGGGAATGCCGCCGCGAGCATGGGGGGCCCGCCGCGGTGAAAGCGACCGGAGGTGCGCCGGCCCGTCAGAAGGTTTCGACCTGCGAGGCCGGCTCTTCGGCGCGGTTGCCGAATACGCTGCTGGCCGAGGGCACTGACGGATCGGTGCCCGTATAACTCGTGGCCGGGTACGCGGCTGAAGGCACGCTGCCGTAGGGCGCTTGCGGCCCGTTATCGAGGAGGACAAATCCGACGATCGCGAAGGCTCCCACGAAGGAGGCGATGGCGGAAAGGGTCGTGATTTCCAGGCCCTGACCATGGGTGCCGCGAATGTTCATGACGATCTCCCAGTGCGTGCGGCAATGATGGTGTGCGCAATGCGCCGCCTTGCCCATACCGTGTTCCGGCTACAGCACTGGTGCCTTCACCTGCCGAGCGGCTCGCGGGCGGACTTTCGATGCCCGGACGAGCCAAGCCCTGCCGCTGGAGGACAATCCGGCCCATGCAGCAATCAGACATCGGCATCGTGGGGCTGGGCGTGATGGGCGAAAACCTCGCGCTGAACCTGGAGCGCAACGGCTTCGCGGTCGGCGGGTTCGACCTGGATGGCGCCAAGAGGGACAGCTTCTCGCACCGCACGCAAGGCAAGCGCGCCTACGCTGCGCGATCGCTGGCCGAGCTGGTTGCGAACTTGCACTCACCGCGCCGGCTTCTGCTGATGGTTCCGGCCGGCGCAGCCGTGGATGCGGTGCTGGCGGAGCTGCGGCAAGTGCTCGCCGCCGGCGACGTCGTGATCGACGGGGGCAACACGCGCTTTACCGACACGCAGCGCCGCATGCTGGAGCTGGAGGGTTCGGGCATCCTGTATGTGGGCGCGGGTGTAAGCGGCGGCGAGGAGGGCGCCTTGCGCGGCCCGGCGCTCATGCCCGGCGGGCACGCGCAGGCGTGGCCCCTGGTCAAGCCGATGCTGCAGTCGATTGCCGCGCGCGCGGAAGACGGCCAGCCTTGTTGCGAATGGATGGGCGCCGGTGGCGCCGGGCATTTCGTGAAGATGGTGCACAACGGAATCGAGTACGCCGACATGCAAACCATCTGCGAGGCGTACTGGTTGATGCAGCAATTGCTCGGCATGCGCCCCGTCGAAATGAGCCGGGTGTTCGCGCAGTGGAACGAGGGCGAGTTGGGTAGCTACCTCGTTGGCATCACGGCCGAGATTTTGGGCCGGACCGACCCCGAGACGGGCCAGCCGCTCGTTGATCTCATCGTGGATACCGCGGAGCAGAAGGGCACCGGCAAATGGGCGAGCCAGGCGGCGCTCGACATGGGGGTGAACGCGCCGACCATCGCGGACGCGGTGTTTGCGCGCACGCTGAGCGCGGTGCGCCAAGAGCGCATCGACGCAGCCGGCCTCCTCGCCGGCCCGCGGGCCGCGTACTCGGGTGACCGCGACGTTTTCGCCGAGAAGATCCGCCGCGCGCTGCTGGCCGCCAAGATCTGCTCGTACGCACAGGGCTTTCAGCTGCTGGGCGCGGCCGACCGCGAACACCAGTGGAGCCTGCCCTTCGCGACCATCGCTTCGATCTGGCGCGCCGGCTGCATCATCCGCGCGAAATTGCTGGAAGACATCCGCGCCGCCTTCGCGCGCAACCCGGCGCTGGTCAACCTGCTCATGGACGAGCACTTTGCGCAGGTGATGGCGCAGTGCCAGCAGGACCTGCGCGACGTGGTGGCTACCGCAGCCCAGCACGGCGTGGCGGTGCCCGCCTTCATGAGCGCGCTGTCCTACTACGACTCCCTGCGCTCCCCCCGCCTGCCCGCGAACCTGCTGCAGGCGCAGCGCGACTACTTCGGGGCACACACCTACCAGCGGCTGGACCGCCCGGGCAAGTTCCACACGCGCTGGGTGGACTGACATACCCGCGCGCCGCTCACGCATCGAATGGGACGGTTGAAACAATCTTGACGCGCGTCAAAGTTTTCTCGTTCTCAGGGGTATTTGATGTGTGTCCAGGGCGATCGGCGCGCCGGGCCGCCTGCTCCGCGCGCGCTGCATGACCAATGAGGGCATGGCCTTGCGCAAGGATCGCCCGGGCTCTTGTACCAAGACGAAGGAGCATCATGACCAAGTCCACAACAACGAAGAAGACCTGGGCCGCCGCCGTGGTCGCCGTGCTCGCGGGATGCGCAGCCGTCGCGCCCGAGGTTGCGACATGGAACATCCCGCCGACCGGCTCCACGTGGCAGACCGTGCAGCGCAACACGGGCAGCTACGGCAAGGACGCGGAAGTGCAGCTGACACGCGGCAACGGCGTGTGGCAGGGCCTGCCCGCCGTTGAGATCAAGAGCACGGCGGGGATTACCATCATGGCAACCAACGACGGGCGCTGGTATGGAATCCTCGGCCGAGATGGCAAGCCGCTCGTCACATACGACCCGCCGATCGGCTTCGTCTATCCGCTCAAGGTCGGCAAGGCGTGGAGCACGCACCACCGCATGACGCAGGTGGCCACGGGCAAGGTCACCGAATTCGACTATGCCTGCAAGGTCGAGGCGTTCGAGCCGGTGACCGTTCGCGCCGGGACGTTCGATACCTTCAGAATCGCCTGCACGACGCCGGGCTCGGAAGATACGTACTGGTCCAGCCGCGACCATGGGATGATGGTCAAGACCAACTTCAAGCGCACGAGCGCGCACCAGCTCGGCGCCGGCACGCAGCAGTCGGAGCTGGTCGCGCTGAACCTGCGCAAGTAGAGGCTGGCCCGCCAGACGCCAGACGCCAGACGCCAGACGCCAGACGCCAGACGCCAGACGCCAGACGGCAGTCGGATCAGCGGTTCGCCGCCCGGAATTCCGCCGGGCTGGCGCCCGTCCACTGCCTGAACGCTCGCAGGAAGCTCTTCTCGTTGCGGAACCCGCAGGCCGCGGCCACCTGCTTCAAGGGCTTGCCGGTGCGATAGAGCAAATCCTTCGCGCGTTCGCAGCGCACCTGGTCTTTCAGCTGCTGCAGGCTCGCGCCTTCCTCCTTGAGCTGGCGGTGCAGCGTGCGGGGCGACATATGCAGCAGCCCGGCAATGCCCTCCGCGCTGTGCGCCTGGCCAGGGTGGGCGACCAGTGCCTGGCGCACCTGCTGCACCAGAAGCCGGTCGCGCCGGTATTGCAACACGGTGAGTGGCAGGGCGCGTTGCAGCATCTGGCGCAACGCCTTCTCGTCGCGCCGCAAGGGCAGCGCGAGATAGCGCGCATCGAAGCGGATTTCCGCGCGCGCCGCATCGAACTCCAGCGGCCCGGGAAACATGAATGAATAGGCATCGGCATGGGGCGGCGCGGGGAACGGGAACTTCGCGCCCTGCAGCGGGATGCGCGAGTCGATGTACCAGCAGGCCAGGCCATGGATGTTGCGCAGCACGTACACCAGCATGAACTCACGGGCGGCGCCCAGGTCCGCCTGCTCTTCCACGACGATGGCGGCGCTGTCGCCGCGCTCGACCAATACCAGGCGAAGGTCACCGGTCAACAGCGCGTGATGCCGGCACCAGCGCTTGAGCGCGACGCCGAGGTCGGGCGAGGGCAGCGATGCGCGCGCCAGCATGCCGTAGCTGCCCCAGGGCAGCTTGCGCGAAAACGCCCCCAGGCCCTCGTCGTCCAGTTCCCGCATGGCCGCCTCGGAAAGCACTTCCATCTGGCGCGCGGTGATGCGGGCGTTGGTAAGCTGCAGCTGGGCTGGCGCGATCTGTGCCAGCTTCAGGACATCGGACGGGTCCTGTCCATAGCGCCGATAGGCAGCCACGATGGCCCGAGCAAAGCCCATGGGTGTGGCGGCAGTCGCGGGGCGGGAAGCGCTCTTGGCGGGCATAGACGAAGTTTGCGGGACGCTGGCAGGATTTGCAACCATGGTGGCGACGGGGCGGGGCCTGCGAAAACGGACGGCGCGCTACCATGCCCCCAACCGCCGACGAGCCCAAGGAAACCCATGCCAGCCCTGGAGACACAACTCAATTCCCGTTCTGCCGACTTCCAGGCCAACGCGGCCGCGATGCGCGCGCTGGTCGATGACCTCGCCGTGCAGGTAGCCAAGGCCGCCGAAGGCGGCGGTGAAGCGGCCCGGGCCAAGCACCTGGCGCGCGGCAAGCTCTCGCCGCGCGACCGGGTGGCGATGCTGCTCGACCCCGGCACGCCCTTCCTGGAGCTCGCGCCGCTCGCCGGATGGGGCCTGTACAACGGGGATGCGCCTTGCGGCGGCATCATCGCCGGCATCGGGCGCGTGAGCGGCGTGGATTGCATGATCGTCTGCAACGACGCGACGGTGAAGGGCGGCACGTATTTCCCGATCACGGTGAAGAAGCACCTGCGGGCCCAGGAAATTGCTCAGCAGAACCGCCTGCCCTGCATCTACCTCGTAGATTCCGGCGGCGCCAACCTGCCCAACCAGGACGAAGTGTTCCCGGACCGCGAGCACTTCGGCCGCATCTTCTACAACCAGGCCAACCTGTCGGCGCAAGGCATCGCGCAAATCGCCGTCGTGATGGGTTCGTGCACAGCGGGCGGCGCCTACATGCCCGCGATGAGCGACGAGACCATCATCGTGAAGAACCAGGGCACGATCTTCCTGGGCGGGCCGCCGCTGGTGAAGGCGGCGATCGGCGAGATCGTCTCGGCCGAAGACCTGGGCGGCGGCGACGTGCACACGCGCCTGTCGGGCGTGGCCGACCACCTCGCGCAGAACGACATGCACGCGCTCGCGCTGGCGCGCCAGGCGGTGGCCACCTTGAACCGCCCCAAGAACATCGAGCAGGATCTGCGCGAGCCGCGGCCTCCCAAATACGACACGCGCGAGCTCTACGGCGTGGTGCCCACCGACACCCGCAAGCCCTACGACGTGCGCGAGATCATCGCGCGCATCGTCGATGCCTCGGAGTTCCACGAATTCAAGCAGCGCTACGGCACCACGCTGGTGTGCGGCTTCGCGCACATCGAGGGCATGCCGGTCGGCATCGTCGCCAACAACGGCATCCTGTTCTCCGAGAGCGCGCAAAAGGGCGCGCACTTCATCGAGCTGTGTTGCCAGCGCAAGGTGCCTCTCATCTTCCTGCAGAACATCACCGGATTCATGGTGGGCCGCAAGTACGAGGCCGAGGGCATTGCGCGCCATGGCGCCAAGATGGTGACGGCGGTCGCCACCGCCAGCGTCCCCAAGTTCACGATCATCATCGGCGGCAGCTTTGGCGCCGGAAACTACGGCATGTGCGGCCGGGCCTACTCGCCGCGCTTTCTCTGGATGTGGCCGAACGCGCGCATCAGCGTGATGGGCGGCGAGCAGGCGGCAAGCGTGCTGGCCACCGTCAAGCGTGACGGCATCGAGTTGCGCGGGGGGCAGTGGACCAAGGAGGAAGAGCAGGCCTTCCGCCAGCCCATCCTCGACCAGTACGAGGTGCAGGGCCACCCGTATTACGCGACGGCGCGGCTGTGGGACGACGGCGTGATCGACCCTGCCGACACGCGCCGCGTGCTGGCGCTGGGTCTGTCGGCGACGCTCAATGCGCCGATCGGCGAGCCGAAGTTCGGCGTGTTCCGGATGTAGAAAGGACGTTGTCATTGCGGGCTTGACCCGCAATCCAGGTACCTGGATCCCGGATCAAGTCCGGGATGACAGCCCAAGGCCAAGATGCAAATGATCTACGACAACCCCGACCACGAGTTGCTGCGCGACCAGGTCGCGAAGTTCATCGCCCGCGAGGTCGAGCCGGTGGCGCAGGCCTGGGAAGAGCAGGGCTGCGTGCCGCGCGACGTGCTGCGGCGCATGGGGCAGGCGGGCCTGTTCGGCCTCATGTACGAGAGCGCGTACGGCGGCGCGGAAGCCGACGCGTTGACCAACGTGGTGTTCGCCGAGGCGCTGTCGCAATCCACCTTCGCGGGGTTCATCATCACGGTGCTGGTCCACACGGACATGGCCAGCCCGCACCTGCACCATGCGGGCACACCGGCGCAAAAAGACAAGTACCTGCGCCGCGTGATCGGCGGTGAGCTGATCACGGCCGTGGGCATCACCGAGCCGGGCGCCGGCTCCGACGTCGCGGGCATTCGGACCACCGCAAAGCTCGATGGCGACCAGTGGGTGCTGAACGGCACCAAGATGTTCATCACCAATGGCGTGCACGCGGACTTGTACTTCATCGCCGCCAAGACGGGCAGCGGCAAGCGCGACATGTCGATGTTCATCGTCGAGAAGGGCACACCGGGTTTTTCGGTCGGCCGGGCGCTGAAGAAGACTGGCTGGCTGTCCTCCGATACGGCCGAGCTCATCCTCGACAACGTTCGCATCCCGGCCGGCAACCTGCTGGGCGAGGAGGGCAAGGGCTTCTACTCGGTGATGAAGAATTTCCAGACCGAGCGCATCGCGCTGGCGGCAATGGCCGTGGGCCACTGCCAGCAGGCGCTGAAGCTCACGCTCGACTACGTGCGGCAGCGCCAGGCCTTCGGCGGCCCGTTGTGGAACCAGCAAACCATCCGCCAGCGCTTGTCGATGCTCGATGCCAAGACGCGTGCCGCCCGGCAATTCATGTATCACTGTGCATGGCGCGTCACCCAGGGCCACGACATCGTGCAGGATGTGTCGATGCTCAAGGCGTTGACCGGCGAACTCGTCAATGAAGTGGTGCAGGCATGCCAGCAGTTCCACGGCGGCATGGGCTACATCCGCGAGACAGCCATCGAACGGCTGTGGCGCGACGCGCGCGTGCTGGCCATCGGCGGCGGCGCGACGGAAGTGATGCTGGAAGAAGTCGCCAAGCGATATTGAAGGACCCCATGAAGCACCTTGAACTGAATTTCGAAGCGGGCGTGGCGACAGTCACCCTCAACCGGCCCGAAGTGCGCAACGCCTTCAACGACGAGGTGATTGCGGAAGTGACGGCGGTTTTCTCCGAACTGGCCGAGCGCACCGAAGTGCGCTGCATCGTTCTGGCCGGCAACGGCCCGGCGTTTTGCGCGGGCGCCGACCTGAACTGGATGAAGCGCATGGCGGGCTATACGCGCGACGAGAACGTGGCAGATGCCGAGGCGCTCGCGAACATGCTGAAGGGAATTTATCGTTGTCCCAAGCCGACCATCGCACGCGTGCAGGGCGACGTTTACGCGGGAGGCACCGGCCTTGTTGCGGCCTGCGACATCGCCGTGTCGGTCGACACAGCCTATTACTGCCTCAGTGAAGTGAAGCTGGGCCTGATCCCGGCCACCATCAGCCCTTACGTGATTCGTGCCATGGGCGCGCGCGCGGCGCACCGCTACTTCCTCACGGCCGAGCGTTTCAGCGCGGCGGAGGCGCTGCGCATCGGCTTCGTGCATGAAGTGGTGCCGGTCGCGCAGCTCGACGCCAAAGTCGCGGAGATCGCGCAATCCCTGCTGTTGGCCGGGCCCGCTGCATTGAAGGCCTGCAAGGCGCTGGTGCAGGACGTCGCGGAGAAGGACATCACGCAGTTGCTGATCGACCGCACGGTGCAGGGCATCGCCGACATCCGAGTGAGTGACGAGGGCCGCGAGGGCATCCAGTCGTTCCTGGGCAAGCGCAAACCGGGCTGGCTGGCGCAAGGCTGAAACCATGGACGCATTCCAGCACCTGCTCGACGCACCCCAGTTGCTGGCGCTGGCCGCGGCGCTGGGCTGGGCGAGCGGCGTGCGCCTGTACGCGGCGGTGTTCCTCGTGGGGGCAGCCGGCTATTTCGGCCTGATCGACCTGCCGCAGGGTTTGCAGGTGCTGCAGCACCCGGGCGTATTGGCCGCCAGCGGCTTCATGTGCTTCATCGAATTTTTCGCCGACAAGATTCCGCTGGTGGATTCGGTGTGGGACATGGTACACACGGTGATCCGCATCCCCGCAGGCGCGGCGCTTGCCGCCGGCGCGCTCGGCGCCGACAGCCAGGCCATGGGCTGGATCGCCGCGCTGCTCGGCGGCACGCTGGCCGCCACCAGCCACACCGCGAAGCTGACTACGCGCGCCGCGGTCAACACGTCGCCCGAGCCGTTCTCCAACGTCGCCGTCTCGCTGTTCGAAGACGGCTTCGTGGTGTTCATGCTCTGGCTGGCCGCCACGCATCCGATGCTTTTTGCGATCGCGCTGGTGCTGACGCTGATCGGCGCCGTCTTGCTGATGATTGTGCTGGTCAAGTTCCTGCGCATCGTCGTGCAGAAGTTGAGTGAGTTCTTCGCGGGCAATCGCTCGCCTCAAGGAAACTGAATGTTCAAGAAGATCCTGATTGCCAACCGCGGCGAAATCGCCTGCCGCGTCGCGGCCACTGCAAAGCGCATGGGCATTCGCACCGTCGCGGTTTACTCCGATGCCGACGCGAATGCGCTGCATGTCGCCGCCTGCGACGAGGCGCTGCACATCGGCGGCAGCGCGCCAAAGGAAAGTTACCTGCGCTGGGACCGCATCATCGAAGCCGCCAAGGCAACCGGCGCGCAGGCGATTCATCCGGGCTACGGCTTCCTGAGTGAGAACGAGGAATTCGCCCGGGCCTGCGCGGACGCCGGTCTCGTTTTCGTCGGCCCGCCGCCCTCGGCGATCCAGGCCATGGGCCTGAAGGCTGAATCGAAGCAGCTCATGGAAAAGGCAGGCGTGCCGCTGGTGCCTGGCTACCACGGCTCGAACCAGGACAAGGTCTTGCTCGCGGCCGAGGCCGAACGCATCGGTTACCCCGTGCTGATCAAGGCCAGCGCGGGCGGCGGCGGCAAAGGCATGCGCGCGGTGGACAAGGCGGCCGATTTCGACGCCGCGCTCGCTTCGTGCAAGCGCGAGGCCATCAACAGCTTCGGCGACGATGCCGTGCTGGTCGAGAAATACGTGCAGCGGCCGCGCCACATCGAGATCCAGGTGTTCGGCGACACGCATGGCAACTACGTCTACCTGTTCGAGCGCGACTGTTCCGTGCAGCGACGCCACCAGAAGGTGCTCGAGGAAGCCCCTGCGCCCGGCATGACCGAGGCCATGCGCCGGCAGATGGGCGGGGCCGCCGTCGCGGCTGCTCGTGCCGTGAAGTATGTCGGCGCAGGCACGGTGGAGTTCATCGTGGAGCAGCGCGAACGCGGCGAGATGAACTTCTTCTTCATGGAAATGAACACCCGTCTGCAGGTGGAGCACCCGGTGACGGAAGCGATCACCGGTCTTGACCTGGTGGAGTGGCAGCTGCGCGTGGCCTTCGGCGAGCCGCTGCCGCTCAAACAGGAAGAGCTGAAGATCAACGGCCATGCGATCGAAGCGCGGATCTGCGCCGAGACGCCGGACAACAATTTCCTGCCGGCGACAGGCCGCCTGGACGTCGCGCGCTGGCCGGCGCACGTCGCCTTTCGCCGCAACGCCGATGGCGAGCCGTTCCATGATGCAGCGCCTGTGCGCATAGACGCGGGCTTCGGCGAAGGCGACGCCATCTCCCCCTATTACGACTCGATGATCGCCAAGCTGATCGTGCATGGCAGCACGCGCGAACAGGCGCTGGCCCGGCTGGACGAAGCCTTGTCTCAAATGCATATCGTCGGGGTGGCGACCAACGTGCAGTTCCTGCGCTATGTCGTGCGCAGCTCGTCGTTTGCGCAAGCCAACCTCGACACCGCGCTGATCCCGCGCGAGCAGGCGGTGCTGTTCAAGCAGGAGCCACTGGGCCTGCCGCTTGCTGCGGCTGCGGCTGTCGCGCAGGCGCTGCTGCACGAGAAGGCCGTAGAAGCTGCCGATCCCTTCAGCCGGCGCGACGGCTGGCGCTCGCATGGGCTCAACGTGCGGCCGTTCCAGTTCGAGTTCGGCGGCGAGCCATCCAGGGCCGAGCTCACTTACCTGCACGACGGCGCGTTGACACTGACGGTGGGCAATGTGTCGGGCGCGCTATCCTTCAAGCCGACGGCGCAAGGCATCGACATCGATTACGCGGGGCAGCGTTTCGTCGCCACGGTGTACGCCAGCGGCGAAGACGATCACGTGTTCACCGCTCGCGGCGCCACGCGGATCCTGGCGATCGACCTGCTTGCGCATGCCGGGGAGGGCGAAGTCGACACCGGCCGCCTCACGGCGCCGATGCCGGGCAAGGTCGTGTCCTTCACCGTCAAGGCCGGCGACAAGGTGAGCAAGGGCCAGGCGCTTGCGGTGATGGAAGCGATGAAGATGGAGCACACCATCGCCGCGCCGGCCGATGGTGTGGTGGCCGAACTCATGTATGGGCCGGGTGACCAGGTGGCGGAGGGCGCGGAGCTGTTGAAGCTGGCGGTGCAGTGACTGTCATGCCGGACTCGATCTGGCATCCATGCCACGCACGTGCCAACATGGTTTGCGGTCGAGCCCGCAATGACAATCCTGCAAAATAGGCCCCATGCGAATTCTCTTTTGTGCCAATGGTGCCAAGGCCGAGCCCTGGGTGGCTGCACTGCGCTCGGCGCTTCCTGCTGCCACCGTCGATGCATGGGAGCCTGGAGCACCCCAGGCGGATTACGCGGTGGTCTGGTCGCCGCCGCAGCAGTTCCTGGACGAGCAGCCTCGGTTGAAAGGTGTCTTCAACATCGGTGCCGGTGTGGATGCGCTGATGAAGCTGGCACTGCCGCCAGAGGCCATCGTGGTGCGCATCGACGACGGCGGCATGGCCGTGCAGATGGCGGAGTTCGTGTGCCACGCACTGATCCGGCATTTCCGCGAGCTGGACGGCTACGAGCAGGACATCGCGGCGGGCAAATGGACATACCGCAAGCCGCGCAGCCGCGCGGACTTCCCGGTCGGGATCATGGGCCTGGGCGTGCTGGGGCAGCGCGTGGCGCAAGCCGTCCAGCACTTCGATTTCCCCCTGCTCGCATGGAGCCGCACCGCCAAAGTGTTGCCGGGTGCCCGCTGCTTCGCCGGCGCGGAGCAGTTCGATGATTTTCTTTCCGCGACGCGCGTGCTGGTCTGCCTGCTGCCGCTGACGCCGGAGACAGAGAACATCATGGACAAGCGCAGCCTGTCGCGGCTGATGCCGGGCGGCTACGTGATCAACGTCGCGCGCGGCGGCCACCTGGTCGACGAGGACCTGGTGGCATTGCTGGATTCCGGCCACCTGGCCGGCGCGGCGCTGGACGTGTTCCGCACCGAACCGCTGCCGCAAGGACACCCCTTCCTGCACCACCCGAAGATCACCGTCACCCCGCACACCTCCGCGCGCACGCTGCGCGACGAAACCGTCGCGCAGATCGCAGGGAAGATCCTGGCCTTCGAGCGGGGAGAGCCCATCGCCGGTGTGGTTGACCGGCAGAGAGGATACTGAAGCCATGAAATTGCCAACGAAAGTGAAGATCGTCGACGTCGGCCCGCGCGACGGCTTGCAGAATGAAAAGCAGCCGGTGCCGGCGGAAGTCAAGGTCGGCCTCGTGCATCGCCTGCAAGACGCAGGCGTCAAGGACATCGAAGTCACGAGTTTCGTGTCGCCCAAATGGGTGCCGCAGATGGCCGATGCCGCCGAGGTGATGGCCCTCATCGAGCGCAAGCCGGGTGTGCGCTACTCGGTCCTGACGCCCAACCTCAAGGGCTTCGAGGCGGCCGTTGCGAGCCGGCCGGATGAGGTGGTCGTCTTCGGCGCCGCGAGCGAAGCCTTCAGCCAGCGCAACATCAACTGCTCCATCGCCGAAAGCATCGAACGTTTCGCGCCGGTCGTCGAGGCGGCGCGGGCCAAGGGCATCCACGTGCGGGGCGCGATTTCCACGGCGGTGGGCTGCCCTTACGAGGGCGATGTCGCCCCCGAGCGGGTGGAGCTGGTGGCGCGGCTGATGAAGCAGATCGGCGTGCAGCAAGTCGGCGTGTGCGACACCATCGGCGTGGGCACGCCGGTGAAGGTGCAGCGCGCGATCGAAGCGGCGCTGAAGCACTACGACATCGACGACATTTCCGGCCATTTCCACGACACCTATGGGCAGGCACTGGCCAATACGTTGGCGGCGCTCGAGATGGGTGTGTGGCAGTACGACACGTCTTCGGCGGGACTGGGCGGATGCCCCTACGCCAAGGGCGCCACGGGCAACGTCGCGACCGAGGACGTGGTGTACATGCTGCAGGGCATGGGTATCGAGACCGGCATCGACCTGGACAAGCTGATCGACGCCGGCAAATACATCAGCGACTACCTGGGCCGCCAGCCGAATTCGAACGCGGCCAAGGCGATCCTGAACAAGCGGGCAGGCTGAGGGGCGCAACAACGACCGAGGCGCTAGATGACTCCGTCCGCCCTCATGCTTTCAATGTCGCTGTTCGAGTAGCCCAGGCTCTTGAGAACTTCCTTGTTCTGGGCGCCGGCAGCCTGTGGAAGCGAGCGGACTCCAACATCGCATGCAGACAGCTGAAACCCGGCAACGGGAACAGTCAGCCCCGCCAGAGCGCCACCGCTCTCGTCGAATCGATGGAGAACCTTGCGGCACTTGACATGCTCATCCGCCAACATCGCCTCCATCCGCTGAACACGCGATGCCGGCACGCGTGCGGCTTGCAGCACCCGCTCCCAGTGTTCCACCGGCATGGTGGCGATGATTTCCTGGAGAGCTTCAGACTCGGCGGCGTGAGCGCGAATGCGCTCACGGTTGCTTGCCTTGATGAGGTCGCCCCGTCCCAGGACCTCCCACAATCTCTTTTGTTGACGCAAGTTCGAAGCCGAAATCATCAAAGGTGCGTCAGACGCCTGGTAGCATCCAATGGTGGCGAACGGATAGCGGTTGCCCTTCTGCTCAGGGTGCCAGCCATTCCAGAGGTGGCCTGTCAGGTGCGAACTGCAGAGAATCGCGGCGACATCGGACATTGCCACATCGACGAACTGGCCCCGGCCGTGGTCCTTTCGATGGAGCAGGGCGGCAAGGATGGCAGCAGCCGCTGTCGTGCCGGTCGCGTAGTCGACAACGGGCGCTCCACACTTGACGGGAGACGAACCAGGTTCGCCTGTCATCGCCATCATTCCTGAGTAGGCCTGAATCACGCCATCGTAAGCCGTGAGTTCTCGCTTCGGTCCCGTGCTGCCGAAGGCGGAAATGGAGCAGTAAATCAGTTCCGGCTTGAGAGCCGAAAGATCCGCGTAGCCGAGTCCAATCGCATCGAGCGCGCCGGGCCGGTAGTTTTCAATGAGGATGTCCGCAGTCTGGACCAGCTGGCGAAGAATTTTGCGACCCGCGTCCGACTTCAGGTTCAGGGTGATGGCCTGCTTGTTCGACGCCTGAGTGAGGAAGGCGGTACCCATCCCCGCGTCGTTGAGGTCGTGGTCAGACCCCTGGAACCTGGCTTGGTCCGGATCTTCGGGCGCCTCGACCTTGATGACTTCTGCGCCCATGACTGCAAGCTGATAGCTTGCGAACGGCCCCGCCAGAACGTGGGTCAGGTCCAGCACCCGCACCCCTTCCAGGAGTCTAGGCAGGGACGCAGGCTTATTTTGTGATGACATTTGACTTCACCAGCTTCGACCACCGTGCGATTTCGGCGCGAACATAGTTGTCGTAGTCGACAGGCGCCCCGGTCTGGACCACCATGCCCTCGTGGACCAGCTTGGACCTGAAGAAGTCCGTGGCCGTCGCCTTCCGCACCGCGGCGTTCAGCTTCTCGATCACTGCGGTTGGCGTGCCTGCGGGCGCGTGCAGACCATACCATCCCTCGCTGACATAGCCGGGCACCCCCGCTTCAACCATGGTGGGCACAGCTGGATATGCGCTGGAACGGGCGGCCGATGTAACGGCCAGTGCCCTCAGCTTGCCACTGTCGATGAAGCTGCCTACGGATCCCGAGGTGCCGAACAGAATGTCGGTCTGCCCGCCCAGCAAATCGGTGAGGGCAGGGGCCGAACCCTTGTATGCAATGTGTTGAAGCCGGATCTTGCCCAAGTCTTCGAATAAGGCGCCCGCCAAATGTGAAGACGTTCCGTTGCCAGGCGATGCATAAGTCAGCTTGCCTGGCTTTGCCTTTGCTGCTTCGACGATGTCCTTCACCGATTTATAAGGACTCTCCGCACGGACCACGAGCACATTGGGGGAGCGGACAACCATCACGACGGGCACGAAGTCCTTCTCCGTGGCATAGGGCAGCTTTTCAGCGAGGCTCGGGTTCACCGAATGCGCAATTGACGACAACAGCAATGTGTAGCCATCAGGCGGGCTCTTGGCCACAAGGTCCGACCCAATGATGGTGCCCGCGCCTGGCTTGTTGTCGACGATGACAGGCTGCCCCAGCTCCTTTGCCAGGTCTGCGGACAGCGTGCGAGCGATGAGATCCGCGCCACCTCCGGGCGAGAAAGGCACGACGATCTTGATCGGCTTGTCGGGGAAGGCGGCCTGGGCGATCGAGACGCCCATCAGCAAGGTCATGGCGATACTTGCCAATGTCTTGCCCGTCGCGTTGGCGACGACGCTGAAGCCACGGTCTATTGAAATGTGCATCACTGTCTCCGGTGTAGTGGGGGAGACTTTAATGAGAGGCACAACTTGCTGCACCCTCTTGATTCCATGCAATGGAATAGTGCGCGCCTTCAGTCTTCTGAAGCGACTTCCAGAGCATGGAGGATGCTCTTCTTCAACGCGAGCAGTTTGGGTGCGAGCTCAGCGACGACCTCGTCGATAGGGTCTGCCGTGGAGAGGCTGACATTCAGCGCGTACTGCGATCCTTGAAATGCAAGTGGGGTTGCAACGGCGACGACCTCCGGCTGCCAGGAGGCGGCGCAATAACCCCGCTCCACCACACTCGCGATAGCCAGAGAGATCTCGGTATCAAGACTGCGCCAGGTTGCTCGCCTTGCAAGCCGGAAGTGCGCGAGCAGCGCCTTTCGCTTCGCTTCCGGGGCGCTCGCGAGGTAGGCGCGTCCGAGCGACGTGAGTTCCATCGGTACTCGCTGGCCCGACACCACCGAGCGCAGCGAAGGGCGCCGGTTGTATCGGATCGATTCCAGGTAGACCATCTCGTCGCGGTCGGGCGCAGCCAAGCCTACATTGATCTTGTTCTCTTCGGCCGCCTGCCGCATGCGAGGAGCGGCGATGCCGAGAACGAAAGAGCCGGTACGCATGGCATGGGCAAAGCTCAGAACCGCCGGTGCGAGCCGGAACGCTCGGCTGCCGGGATCGATCTGGAGCAACCCGCCGCCCACAAGCGTTTGCGTCAAGCGGCTGACGGTGGAACGGGACAAGCCTGTGCGCTCGGCAAGCTCTGCGTTACCCAGCAGTTCAGAGCCTGGCCGAAAGGATCGCAACAGTTCGATGCCGCGCTCCAGCGATCGGTTGACCGGTGAGATTCCTGGCTTGTCATCTCGCAGCGCCTTCATTCGAGCAAGGCGGGGGTCCAGATCAGGGGTGGCCGTCATGGAAGTTTCAATCAGGATGGATTCCACCTATTGGAACGCAATGCGGCTATCCAATCCAGGGGCAATTCCACTCCTTGGAATTGGTCGGGTGCAAAAAGCTGGCTCGATGCCTAAGCTCTCGGCATTCCTTCCCATAACCAGGAGACAAGTCCGATGAGCTTCAGCTTCCCCTCCCCTCTCGTGCGCGCCAGCGCGGCAATTGCCGTTACCGTGTTCGCTGCCACTGCGGCAATCGCCGCGTTCCCGGACAAGCCGGTGAAATTGGTGGTTCCATTTGCGCCCGGCGGAGGCACCGACGCGATCGCACGCGCCCTTGGCGTGGGTATGGCGCAGGCACTTGGCCAGCCAGTGATCGTGGACAACAAGCCGGGCGCGGGAACGATCATCGGTACGGATTTCGTCGCCAAGAGTCCCGCGGACGGCTACACAGTCGTGGTGGCAAGCTTTGCGCATGCCGTCAACCCCAGCTTGATGGCCAAGCTGCCCTTCGACACGGACAAGGCGTTCAGCCCTGTCATCCTGCTGGCGCGCGGCCCCAACGTGCTGGTTGTCCGGGCCGAGAGTCCCTTCAAGTCGGTTGCGGACGTGATCGCGGCTGCGCGGGCTCAACCCGGCAAGGTGACCTATGCCTCGCAGGGCAATGGAACCTCGGCACACCTGGCTGGTGAGATGTTCAGCAACCTCGCGAAAGTGAAGATGGTGCACATCCCCTACCGCGGCGCGGGGCCGGCCATGACTGACTTGCTGGGCGGTCAAGTGGATGTCATGTTCGCCACCGCAGCTGCTGCCGCCCCTCAGATCGCAGGCGGCAAGATGCGCGCGCTGGGGGTGACTACTCCGAAGCGCTCGACAGCGATGAAAGACCTTCCCGCCATCGCAGAGACGGTACCCGGGTACGCGGTCGAGAGTTGGTATGGCCTGTTCGTCCCCGCCGGCACCCCCGCAGACGCGATCGCCAAACTCCATGCAGCCGCAAAGAATGCGACGGACAGCCCGGACTTCCGCAAGAAGATCGAACCGGAAGGCCTGACCGTCAGCGCAGGAGCTCCGAAGGAACTCGACGATTACGTCCGAGCGGAAGCGGCACGCTGGGGCAAGGTCGTCAAGGAAAACAACATCAAGCTCGACTGAACCAGGAAGCGACGGACACCACCATGAACTACTCCCTGATCGACCTGCAAGTCCAGAGCGGTATTGCGACGCTCACCCTCAACCGCCCCGACAAGCGCAACGCCATGAGCGACGACATGCGGACCGAATTCATTCACGCCCTGGAGCATGTAACAGCCGATAAGGCCATCCGCGCGCTGGTGCTCACTGGTGCCGGCAAGGGCTTCTGCGCGGGTGGCGACATCTCAGGCATGGAGCGGCGCATGAACGCTCCTGCGGGCGAGGTCGGCTTCAACGGATGGCACCGCCAGCAACGCGTCCACCACACGCAGGCGCTGCTGCACACCATGCCCAAGCCCGTCATCGCCGCCGTCAACGGCGCCGCTTCCGGACTCGGTGCGGACACTGCGCTGGCCTGCGACTTCATCATCGCGAGCGAGTGGGCCAACTTCAGCTGGTCCTACATCCACCGCGGAATCATTCCCGATGGCGGCGGCATGTACTTCCTGCCGCGCCGCGTCGGGCTGCCGAAGGCCAAGGAATTGATTTTCACCGGCCGCAAGGTGGACGCAGACGAAGCAGTGGCACTCGGGATCGTCGATCGCAAGACCAGCGCAGACAGCCTTCTTTCGGATGCACGAACGTGGGCGGCTGAACTGAGCAAGGGCTCCGCCACGGCGCTCGCTCTCGGCAAGACCATCCTTAACCAGAGCTTCGAGATGTCGGCGCAGCAGGTGTTCGCCCAAGGCAGCCAGGCCCAGGGTATCTGCTACACGAGCACCGAGCACCGCGAATCCGTGATGGCGTTTCTCGCCAAGTCCGCGGCAAGCAAGCAGTAAATCCATGAACGCGATCAACCGACTACTCCGGCCCCGCAGCGTCGCCGTCATTGGCGCCTCAGCAGATCCGACCAAGACCGCCGGCCGACCGGTGTCCTATCTCATGAAGCATGCCTTCGAAGGGAAGATCTACCCCGTGAATCCGAAGGTCGACGCCATCGCCGGCCTGAAGTGCTACCCCGACGTGGGCTCGCTTCCGGAAACTCCCGACGTCGCCATCGTGTTGCTTGGCGCCGAACGTGCGCACCTGGCAGTGCGCGAACTGGCCGCGCGCGGCACTGCGGCCGCCATCGTGCTCGCGAGCGGATACACCGAGACAGGCGAGGAGGGTGCGCGCCGACAGCAGCAGCTGATGGAGGCCGCCGGCTCGATGCGCATCCTGGGACCCAACACGATCGGTCTGGTCAACCTGACCGACAACATCGTCCTGTCCGCCACCGGGGCGCTGGAGATCGAGAATTTTTCCGCAGGTTCCATCGGCGTGGTGTCGCAGAGCGGCGGGATTCTCGGGTCGCTGCTCTCCCGGGCCGCTGCCCGGGGGATCGGACTTTCCAAGCTCATCTCGACCAGCAATGAGGTGGACCTGGAATTGGCCGACTTCATCGACGCCCTGGCGGACGACGAAGCCACCAAGGTGATCGCGTTGTACGTCGAGACGGTCCGCAACCCGCAGAAGTTTCGCGCTGCGGCGCTAAAGGCGGCACGAGCGGGCAAGCCGATCGTTGCGTTCAAGATTGGACGCTCCGAAGCCGGCGCCAAGGCTGCCGTCTCGCACACCGGAGCACTCGCGGGTGCCGACCGCATGTACGACGCGCTGTTCCGTCAATGCGGCGTGATCCGCGCGCAGACCTTCGGAGACCTCCTGGACATCCCGGTGGCGCTCGCCACCGGCCGCAAGCTGCGCGGCAACCGCGTCGCGATTCTGACCTCCACCGGCGGCGCCGGCACGCTGGTGTCTGACAGCCTTGGTGTGTCCGGATTCGATACGCCCGCTCCGGATGCGGAGACGGCCGCCGCGCTTCGCGCATTGCAGACCGGCGACCACGCCGCGCTGGACCGCAACCCGATCGACGTGACGCTGGCGGGGCTGCAACCGGAGCTGCTGCGCAGCGCCATCAGGATCCTGCTGGCCAGTCCCAGCTACGACGCACTCACCATCATCGTCGGCTCCTCCAGCCTCGCGATGCCCGAGCTGATGGCCGGGGCCATCGAGGACTGCCTGCCGCTGTCCGACAAGCCGGTGAACGCCTATGTCAGCCCCCACGCGCCTGAAGTGGCGGCCCTGCTGACGCAACGAGGTGTTCCCGCTTTCGTCGCCGCGGAGAGCTGCACGGCAGCGCTCGCCGGCATGCTCCAGGCGAGCCAATGGCGGGCCCCGGAGCCGCAAGCCACGGTGTCACCCGTGTCCATCGGCGACTTGCCGGCCGGCTCTCTCGATGAAGCAGAGGCCAAGCAGCTCTTCGCGCGGTTCGGCGTGCCTTGCGCGCGGGAGATCGTGGTCGAAACCGCCGCTGAAGCCGAGCGCGCTGCCCAGGAGCTCGGTGGCCGTGTGGTGCTGAAGATCCTGTCGGGCGAGATCACGCACAAGAGCGACGTGGGTGGCGTGGCCGTCAACGTGACTGCGGAGCAGATCGGCTCGCGATTGGGCGCTATGGCCACTGAAGTCGAAGCCAAGGCGGGTGTGCGTCCAAGCCGCTTCCTCGTGCAGGAGATGGTCACCGGTGGCACGGAACTCATCCTGGGCATGCACCGCGATCCGCTCGGCACGGCGGTGCTTCTCGGAATGGGCGGGGTCACTGCCGAACTGTTCAAGGACACCACGATGCGCCTTCTGCCGGCAGAAGGTGGTTTGAGCCGGGAAGAGGCCCTGGGGATGGCGCAAGAGCTCAAGACCTGGCCACTGCTGGACGGTTTTCGTGGCCGCCCCAAGGCCGACGTCGATGCGCTGGTGGACACCATCGTCGCCTTTTCCCGGATGGCAGCGCAGCTGGGGGAGCGGCTGGTGGAAGCTGAGATCAATCCGGTTTTCGTGTTGACGGAAGGCCGTGGCGTGCGCGCGGCCGATGGTGTCGTCATTCTGGGCCGAGCGTGATGGCTGCCGGCAGCGCGTTTACCGTCAACTTGCAACAACGGCTGGAACGCACCGCGCAAACGCAGCGCGTTCCATTCGCAACGGGCCACATGAGCTGGCGCCGCTTTGGTGGAGGTCCGCCGATCGTGCTGCTGCACGGTGGGCACGGCTCATGGTGGCATTGGGCGCGCAACATCGAGTGCCTGGCCGAACGGTACACGGTGTGGCTGCCCGACCTGCCGGGCTATGGCGATTCGGACCTCCCCGCAAGTGCTGCTCTCGACGATCTTGTCGATGCCACGATCGAATCGCTCGACCATTTGATTGGTGGCGGCACGCCACTGCGGCTTGCGGGGTTCTCGTTCGGCGCACTGGTGGCGGCAAGGCTGGCCGAGCGTCGCGGCGGTGTATCGCAGCTGTCCCTCTTCGGGCCGGGAGGCCATGGCGGTCCACGTCGCCCGCGAGGCGAGCTTGAAGCCTGGCGCGGTCTTGCGCCGCATTCCAGGGAATGGGAGGCCGTAATGCGCCACAACCTGTTGATGCACATGCTGCATCAGTCCGCCGCGATTGACGAACTGGCCTTGCGCATTCACGGCGACGCCTGCCTGAGGACGCGCTTCCATAGCAAGACGATCTCGCGTGCGGGAGCGCTCGCAGCTTCCCTGAATCAGTACCGTGGGCCCGTGCTGCTGGCCTGGGGCGAGCATGACGTGACGCTCGTGCCCGAAATTGTTGCGAAAACCCTTGGGGAAGGGCGCAGCAACTGCCGGACGCATACGGTTCCAGGAGCCGGCCACTGGGTGCAGTACGAAGCCGCGCCGGCGGTCAACGCGCTCCTTGCGAGCTGGCTCGAATCAACCACTTATTGAGCTTCATGTGCTCGAGGAGGCTGCCTGATATGTTCGCCACGCAAGTTTTCGGCCGGTACGCCGCGGCTTTCAGGGGCCAGGCGCTGCCCGCGGAGGTCATGCACCACGCCACGAGGGCGGTGGTCGATTGGTACGCGTCGGCTTACCCAGGTCTTTCCAGGGAACCTGTCCGGCTGCTGCAAGAAGTGTTGGCCGAGGACCTGGACCGCGGTTCGGCGCGGCTGATCCTGGGCCGTGCGGCTACCGCACGCGCCGCAGCCATGATCAACGGTGCTGCGGCCCACGCGGCCGAAGTCGACGATAGCTTCCGCGAGGCGATGTACCACCCCGGGGCCGCGACCATCGCCGCTGCGCTGGCTGGGGCGCACTCGACGGGGTGCAACGGCAAGGAGTTCCTGCGCGCGGTCGTTCTCGGCTATGAGGTTTCGACCCGCATCGGAATCGCGCTGGGTCGGGGGCACTACAAGTATTGGCACAACACCGGGACGGTAGGCACCTTCGGCGCTGCAGCGGCTGCGGGCTATCTCCTGCGACTTTCGGAGATTGAGTTCACGCACGCGCTCGCCACTGCTGCGACTTTCGCGGCCGGCCTGCAACAGGCGTTCCGGATGGATTCGATGTCCAAGCCGCTGCACCCCGGGCGGGCCGCCGAAGGCGGCCTGCTGGCCGCGCAACTCGCCAGCCGCGGAATCACCGGCTCGCTCGATGTACTCGACGGCGCTGCGGGCTTCGGAGTCGCCATGAGCTCGGGTGCGGATTGGTCCCAGGTGGGCGCAACGCTGGGGCGCGACTTCCACATCACGCGCACCACCTTCAAGAACCACGTCGGCTGCGGCCACAGCTTTCCCTCGATCGACGGGGCAATGGAACTGCAGCGCGTGCATGGCTTTCGCGCCGACGAAATCGACAGCATCCACATCGGCACCTATAAACCCGCGCTGGACATCGCCTGCTATGCGCGTCCGGCGACCGTCAACGAGGCGCAATTCAGCATCCCCTTTGTCGTTGCGACCGCCTTGGTGCACGGTAGTGTCCGAATGGCTGCGTATGAACCGGATCGCCTGCACGCCCCTGCAACGCGTGCACTGATGGAGCGCATTCACGTGACTGTCGACCCGGAGCTCGATGCGGGATTTCCGGGGCGGCGCTCCGCGAACGTCGAGATCGTGTTGCGCGATGGACGACGGTTTGCACACCTGCAACCGAATCGAAAGGGCGACCCCGAGCTGCCCCTGACCGACGCCGACCTGGAGGGCAAGCTCGTCGAGTTTGCCGCGCCGGTCATCGGCGCTGATGCCGCACGGGCACTCGCCGCCCGCCTTTGGACCCTGGACACGAGTGAGACCCTGCCATGAACCGCCAGGCATTCATCTGCGACGCGATCCGCACACCCTTCGGGCGCTACGGCGGCATGCTTTCGTCCGTACGCGCCGACGACCTGGGCGCCATCCCCATCGCCGCCCTGATCGCACGCCATACGCGCCTTGACTGGCAAGCGGTGGCGGACGTGATCTACGGCTGCGCCAACCAGGCTGGCGAGGACAATCGCAACGTGGCTCGCATGAGTGCGCTGCTGGCGGGACTGCCGGTCGATGTGCCCGGGTCCACGGTCAACCGGCTTTGCGGGTCCGGGCTGGACGCGCTCGGTACGGCAGCGCGCGCGATCAAATCCGGCGAGGCAGACCTGATGATTGCCGGCGGCGTTGAGAGCATGAGTCGCGCGCCGTTCGTGATGCCGAAGGCCGAATCGGCCTTCACGCGTGCCAATGCCGTGCACGACACGACGATTGGCTGGCGGTTCGTCAACAGGCTCATGAAGGAGCGCTACGGCGTCGATTCCATGCCGGAAACGGCTGAGAACGTTGCAACGGACTTCGGCATTGAACGAGATGCCCAGGACCGCATGGCGCTGCGATCGCAGCAGAGGGCGTTGGCGGCGCAGGCAAGCGGTTTCTTCGATGCCGAGATCGTCCCTGTGCCGATTACGCAGAAGAAGGGAGAACCCATCGTTGTCAGCCGCGACGAGCACCCGCGCGAGACCAGCCTGGAGACGCTGGCAAGGCTCAAGGGCGTCGTTCGGCCGGACGGCACGGTCACCGCCGGCAACGCGTCGGGCGTGAACGACGGCGCCTGTGCCCTGTTGCTGGCCGAAGAATCCGCGGCAGCGCGCCACGGCCTGACACCCAGGGCTCGCGTCGTGGCGATGGCTGCTGCGGGCGTGCCCCCACGCATCATGGGCATGGGCCCGGCTCCGGCGACTCGCAAGGTCCTGGCGCTGGCCGCACTGTCATTGGCCGACATGGACGTCATCGAGCTGAACGAAGCCTTTGCGGCGCAAGGATTGGCAGTGCTGCGTGACTTGGGCCTCGCCGACGACGATGCGCGCGTGAACCCGAACGGCGGTGCCATCGCGCTGGGGCACCCCCTCGGCGCATCGGGCGCAAGGCTCGCGACCACCGCCGTCAACCAGCTGCATCGCATCGGCGGCCGCTACGCCCTGTGCACGATGTGCATCGGTGTGGGCCAGGGGATCGCCGTGGTTCTGGAACGTGTCTGAGCGCGGCCAGCTTCCATGCCTACTGAACATCTAACGACGCAGGAATCACCATCATGAATCTCTTGTCCCGCCGGTCCACTGCTCGCCTGGGCGTGTGCATCGCTTTCCTTGCCTTCTCCGCGGGCGCCGCGCTCGCTGCGTTTCCCGACAAGCCCATTCGCATGGTCGTGCCATACACTCCGGGCGGCTCGATCGACACCGTCGGACGGTTGATCGCCGAGGAGCTGCAGAAGCAGCTCGGACAGCCCGTCGTCGTGGACAACAAGCCGGGGGCCTCCGGCATGATCGGCTCGCAAGACGTAGCGCGTGCTCCCGCGGATGGGCACACCTTGCTTTTCAATGCCTCGAGCCAGGTGTATATGCCCCTCGTCGTGAACCGCAAGACTTACGACCCCCAGAAGGACTTCACCGCGATCGCACAGGTAGGATACGTGCCGCTGGCCGTCGTCGTGAGTTCGACGGCTCCCTTCAAGACACTGCGTGAGCTCTCGGTGCACGCCCGCGCAAATCCGAAAAAGCTGACTTGGGCGACCTCCGGCCTGGGAACCACGAGCCATCTGACCGAGGAGATGATCAACCGCGACCTGAAGCTGGACATGGAGATCGTCTTGTACAAGGGGGCCGTGCCCCAGCTGACGGATGTCATGGGAGGGCATGTGTCTGCCGCAGTCTCGCCGCTGCCAGGCGTCACCCCGTTCATCAAGGGTGGAAGGCTCAGGCCGATTGCGGTAACCAGCCGGGCTCGCCTGGCGAGCATGCCAGACGTCCCCACGGTTGCGGAAAGCGGCATGCCGGAATTCGAGCTCCTTTCCTGGTATGGCCTGTGGGGTCCCGCCAACCTTCCGCGGGAGGTTGTGGACAGGCTCAACGCGGCCGTGGCCAAGGCCGTCCAGAGCCCGCATGTGAAGACCCGGTTCGCGGAGCTATCTTTTGAGTCCGCGCCGAACACTCTGGAGCAGTTTGGCCGGATCATCAAGGAAGAAATCCGCCGCGTGGGTGCGGTGGTCAAAGCGGCCAACATCCGCATCGATCCCTAGGCGAGGGACACAGGCATTTGCCCGCTTCGAGGCGATGGGCATCAGTGCGCGCTAACATCGCAGTCATGTGCGGCTCCGAACTCCACTCTCTTCCCGAAGGCGTCCAGCGCGTGGCCCGCGCGCTCCAGGACAAGGGCCACCCCCACGCACCCGTGATGTTGCAGGACGCCGTGCGCACCGCGCAGCAGGCAGCCGATGCGCTCGGCATCGCGGTGGGGCAGATCGCCAAGAGCATCATCTTCCGGCGCAAGAGCGACGACACGGCAGTGCTGGTGATCACGTCCGGCGACCGGCGCGTGGACGAGAAGAAGGTGGACGCCATCGTCGGCAAGACGGGCCGGGCCGACGCCGAGTTCGTCAAGAGCCGCACGGGGTATTCCATCGGTGGCGTTTCTCCCGTGGCGCACGTGCAGCCGCCAGTCACGCTGATCGACCGCGAGCTGTTCCGCTTCGAAGAAATCTGGGCGGCAGCCGGCCATCCGCATGGCGTGTTCAAGCTGCGCCCGCATGACCTGGAGCGGCTGACCGGCGCGCCCGTGGCGGACGTCGTCCAGTCGCCTGAAAGCGCCTGATGGGCGCGATTGACCGGCTTGCCAGGCAGGCGCGCCAGATAGCCGCCGGCCTGGGTGATGAAGTGCCTTCGCCGTGCGTATCGATATGCAGGATGAGCCCGTCGACCGAGCTGTGCGAGGGCTGCTTCAGGACGCTGGACGAGATCGCGCTGTGGGGGCGGATGGAAGAGAAAAGCAAGCGCGAGGTGTGGAAGCTTATCGCTGAAAGGATTGCGCTGGCATGAAACAAATCACCTTCTACCTCGACTTCCTCTCGCCCTTTGCCTATCTGGCGTTCGAGAAACTGCCCCAGGCGCTGCAGGGCCTGAGTTATGCCGTGGACTATCGCCCTGTCCTTTTCGCGGGCCTGCTCAAGCACCACGGACAGCTCGGCCCCGCCGAGATCCCGCCCAAGCGCGACTGGACCTACCGGCAGGTGCTGTGGCACGCGCATACCAACGGCATCCCCTTCCAGATGCCCGAGAAGCACCCCTTCAATCCGCTGCCGCTGTTGCGGCTGGCGCTCGCCTGCGGCGAACATGGCCTGGCCAACCGCTATGTATGCGAAACGATCTTCCGCCATGCCTGGCGTGGCGGCGCCGATGCGGCCGACGCGCAGCGCCTGGAGGCCTTGCGCCAATCGCTGTCGCCCAAGCGCGACCCGGCGAGCGACGCGGTGAAGGGGGAGCTCAAGGCCAACACCGACGACGCCATCGCGCGAGGCGTCTTTGGCGTGCCCACGTACGAGGTGGACGACAAGCTCTTCTGGGGTTTCGATGCGCTTGCGATGCTGCGCGCTTATCTGGAAGGCGATGCCTGGTTCGCCGCCGGTGAGTGGGACAAGGCGAGCCAGGTCGGCGCCGGCGTCGTACGCGCACAGGCGAAGCCCGTGGCGTAACCGCTGCGCACAGTCCGCTCAGACGGGCTGCGGAACGTCGGGCAGGGTGAAGTGGAATGTTGCACCGGCACCCGGCGCCGACTCGGCCCATACGCGGCCGCCGTGGCGGCCGACGATGCGGCTCACGACGACAAGCCCGGTGCCCGATCCGCCGAACTCGCTGTCCCGGTGAAGCCGTTGGGGCACCTGGAACATCTTGCCCGCGTACATCATCTCGAAGCCATGGCCGTTGTCACGTACGAAGAACGCGCGCTCGCCATCGGCGTTCGTCGACCTCCCGACCTCGATGCGGCTCGGTGACCGTCCGGCCGTGAACTTCCACGCGTTGGCAAGCATCTGCCGCAGCAGGATCCTCGTCAGGTTGCGGTCGGCGTAGACCCAGAGGCCTTCGTGCACGGTGAGCTGAACCTGGCGCTGCGCATCCAGCGAACGCATCGCGTCCATCCATTCGCGTGCCAGGTCGCCGAGCTCGACGGGTTCCGGATTCAGCTCGGCCCGTGAAACGCCTTCCAGGAACAGCAGGTCGTCGATCTGTTGCCCGGCCATCGCGGCGTTCACCTGGATTCTGTTCAGGTAGTGCAGCGCCTTGCCCGCGGCGGCGCCTTCGAGTTCGCGGGCCAGCAGCTGCGTGAACGACCCGAGCGCGGTGAGTGGACCGCGCAGGTCGTGCGACAGCGTGTGGGCGAACGTCTCCAACTCCTTGTGCGACTGGCGCAGGGCCGCCTCGCCTGCCCTGATTTCTTCGACGGCGCGCGCCAGCCCTTCGATCTGCGATTCGGCCTGGCGCGCGAGGTCCCATTTGGCCGTCAGCGTCCGCGCCAGCTGGCTGACCTCGACGACGTCGAAGGGCTTCTTCACGACGAGCAACCGGTCCCGCACGTCGAGCCGGGCCATGACTTCCTCCCACGGATGGTCGGCATAGGCGGTGCAGATGACGACCTGGATCTGCGGATCGACGGCCCACAGCCGCTCTATCGTTTCCACCCCATCCCAGCCGGGCGGCATGCGCATGTCGACGAACGCCATCGCAAAGGGGCTCCCCGCGGCCAGGGCAGCTTCGGCCATGGCAACGCCCTGCGCGCCTTCGAGGGCGGACGCCACCTCGAACCGCCCGGCGGCGAGTTGCACCGGGTTGCCGAAGAGGGAAGTCTCGACGGTATCCAGCTGCGCCCCAGGGTCCCGCGCCAGGATCTTGCGGAAGTCCGCGTGGATCGACGGCGTGTCGTCGATCACCAGGACGCGGCGATTGGGTTGCATCATTGCATGACCTCCGGCCCTTCGAGCGGCAGCTCCAGCGTAAAGGTCGCGCCCCGGCCAGGCCCTTCGCTGTGCACCGCGAGCGTGCCGTTCAACTCCGCCGCCGCCTGCGCACAGCTGTGCAAGCCAAACCCGTGGCCGTGCTTTCGCGTTGTAAACCCGTGCGCGAAGATGCGCGTCAGATTCACCTCCGAAATACCCTCGCCCTCGTCACGCACCGAGAGGCGAAAGCGCTTGCCGGGACCGGCATCGGCCCGCACGGTGATGCGGCGGGCCTCGGGCGGGCTCGCCCGCAGCGCGTCGCTGGCGTTGCCGATCAGATTCACCAGGATCTGCAGGGCGCGCGCGCGGTCGAGCTGCGCCTTTGGCACGGCGCCCAGCTCGCGCACGATCATCACGTTGTCGCGCGCCAGCTTTTGTTCATTGATACGCACCGCGTCCTCCACCAGGTCATTGATCCGCACGGATGCCACCGTGCCGGCCCTGCTCGCATACGACTGCTGCATCGTCACCACGTCCCGGATGTGGTCGATGCCTCGGCCCAAGTGCTGCAGCTCGGCAATCATCTCCTCCTGCTCGTGATGCAGCGCAAGGCTGATGTCGCGCAGGTAGCCGGGCAGCAGCCGGCCTTTTTCGTCGGACCCAAGAAAATCGCCGAGCCGGTCGGCATGCCTGTCCATCATCTCCACGGCCTGCTTCAGTCCCTTGGCGCGGGAGGTGCGCAGGGCGCCGCGCACCATTCCCGCGGAGACGGCCACACTGTTGAGGATGTTGCCGACGTTGTGTAGCACGTTGGTGGCGATCTCCGCCATCCCTGCCCGGCGCGACGCTTCCATCAGCTGCTTTTGCGAAGCGTCGAGCTCGGCCTGCGCGAGCTTGCGCTCCGTGACGTCGGTGACGATGCCGGTATGGCAGACCAGCTTGTCATCTGAGTCCCGCACCTGAAAACCGCGAACCCGCACCCACCTGATCTCGCCGTCGGGCCGCGCAATGCGGTATTCGACGTCGAGGGTTCGCGCATCGCCGGTCAGCCCCGAGAAGGTGCGAAGGACGTGCTCCCTATCCTCGGCCACGATGAAGCTGGCCCACAGGTGCGGGTTGGCGTAGAGGTAGCCGGCGGGCCGTCCCCAGATACGCTCGAACGCGGGGCTGACATAGCGCACCTCGCGCATGTCGGGCGAGCGGATCCAGAACGCGTCGGTGATGTTCTGGGTGACGACGCGAAACTGCGCGTCGCTCTCCTGCAGGGACTTCTCCGCCAGCCGCGCTTCGGTCACATCGCGAACGAGCGCGAGGATTTCGCCCCGCCCCAAAGGCGCAAGCCTCACTTCGTGGTACCCGGGGGCGCCGGCCTGGGTGAATGCATGCTCGAGGGCCACGACGCTGCGTTGGGCCCGTTCGAGCGCCGCCGGCAGCTCGCCGGCTATCGCGCAGAGATGGGTCTCTTGAATCAGCCCGCCCTTCGCTCCCTCGACGCGCGGGAAGGCGCGCTCGGCGGCGGCATTCAAATCAAGGATGGTTCCCCGGCGGTCCAACAGGAAGGCCGGATCGGGAAGTGCCTTGAAAACTTGCTGATCCAACCGAGACATCCGGCCCTTTAGGAAACTGTACGGCGTTCGCGGCTTGCGGCGAACTGTGCCTTGGCAGTTTACCCCGAGCCATTGGGGTGGCGTGCGGCTCGCGGCGCGGCAGGCGGGTGGCGGGTGGCGGGTGGCGGGTGGCGGGCGCTTCGCGTCGCGGCAGGCGGTACCCGGCAGCGGCTCATACTGTGGCGGTCTTCGCTTCGCTACGACTTCGCGAAGCGGCTTGGCCTGGGGACGGCGCCGTACAAC
>Ga0255338_1000440_pt1 | contig 138000 bp, 137 predicted proteins | sample MeOH1_35cm_T4_19_FD_203715 | JGI IMG/M metagenome (GOLD analysis project Ga0255338, IMG submission 203715) | Sandy soil microbial communities from University of British Columbia, Vancouver, Canada - MeOH1_35cm_T4_195 | ecosystem: Engineered > Artificial ecosystem > Sand microcosm >... | reverse complement strand
CGGCTTCGGCAAGTTCAAGGTGAGTGCGACGTGAAAGTCGTCTAAATAATTGTTTGCGCATGAATAATCTCATGGATCAAACCTGATGTTCCGTCATCAGTAGCCTACCGGCACATGCGGGACTGGTAACGGTCCGGTATGAAGCTGCTGGGACAATGTAGCCGGGCCTTCGGGCCGTGCCGATGCCGTGAGGTGGCGGTATCTTCTGCAAGCATCAGAGCGGATGGGGCGCTAGGCTGGGTGGTATGACTAATTGAAGTGAACTGCTGATAAACGTCGTGAAATTTGACAAGCCAAAGATGCTGATAGGCTTGAACCAAAAGGTGCGCGGTCGGATGTCTCTCTTTACTTTGGAGACACACGGACAAGATAGACCGCCGGCGAATAGGCAGGGTCTAACCCACCCCCGTTATTTAGATGAAACACGGTAAGCCCGTATCTCCGCCCGGCAGTGGGCAGGCCAACCGCAAGGAAAGCTGTCGGTGGTGCGGGTAAAGGATGTCGGAGAAAGCGAAGGCCGGGCTGTAATGGTCTGGACAGGGGTTGCGGCTTGCCAACATCACCCCGCCTGAAAAGGAGCAGACTTCCGACGGGTCTCTCATCGCGAGAAAATATGCAGAACCCTCAAAGGAGGACAGGCAAATGACGGTCATAGCGACTGGTGCGGCCTCCCGCGAAACGGCGGACTGGAGCCAGATTGACTGGTCCTCGGTGCGTCGAACCGTGCGACGGCTGCAAATGCGTATCGCGAAGGCAGTTCGGGAAGGTCGCTGGGGTAAGGTGCAAGCCTTACAGCGGCTGCTGACCCATTCGTTCAGCGGCAAGGCTCTTGCCGTAAAACGAGTTACCGAAAATCGAGGTAAGAGGACGCCCGGAGTCGACCGGATCATCTGGGACACGCCGGGCAAATGCGTCAGAGGAGTATTGTCGCTCAGACGGCGGGGCTATCGGCCACTACCGCTGAGGCGGGTGTATATCCCGAAGGCAAATAGCAAAAAGCTGCGTCCGCTTGGTATTCCGACGATGAAAGACAGGGCCATGCAGGCACTTCACCTGCTTGCGCTACTGCCTGTCGCGGAAACCACGGCAGACCCTAACTCATACGGCTTCCGTCCCTTTCGCGCCGCGCGTGATGCGGCTCGCCAGTGCTTCATTGCACTGCGGGGACGGGGGACGGCGGGATGGGTTCTGGACGCTGACATTGCTGGCTGCTTCGACGAAATCAGCAAGGACTGGCTCACCGCCAACATCTCCATGGACAGGGCGGTGCTCCGGAAGTGGCTGGACTCCGGTTATATGCAGGACGGCGAATGGCACGCAACTCGAGCGGGAACTCCGCAAGGCGGAATAATCTCGCCAACACTTGCCAACATGGCCTTGGACGGAATGGAAACGATGTTAAAGGCTCATTACGGCCCCAAACATCGAAACATACGCACCAAGGTCAATATGATACGTTACGCCGATGACTTTGTCATTACTGGTGCATCGAGAGAAGTGCTGGAGGAGGCAAGGACTTTGGTAGAGGAATTTCTATCTGCACGGGGTCTATCCCTGTCTGAAGAAAAGACTCGCCTCGTGCGGGTCGAGGAAGGCTTCGACTTCCTCGGCTGGAACGTGCGCAGATATGATGGGCACACCCACATCAAACCCGCCAAGAAGAACGTGGCGGCGTTCATGCGCAAAATCCGAACGATTATCAAATCCGCCGCCAGCATAAGGCAGGAGCATCTGATATGGCGACTCAACCCTGTCATACGGGGTTGGACCAATTATCATCACAACCAGGTGGCGAAGGAAACCTTCCGAAAGGTCGATCACCTCATCTGGAAGTGTCTCTGGCAGTGGGCCTGTCGTAGGCACCCGAACAAACCGCGTCGTTGGGTGAAGGGGCGTTACTTCATTCGGGAAGGCACGCGCGACTGGGTGTTCCGCGCAGGCGTGAAGGACGACGGAGGAAACGTCACGTTCACACGGTTGCTGAATGCAGCCGACGTTCCCATCCGTCGCCATTGCAAAATCCGGGCTGCTGCCAATCCGTTTGATCCGGTCTGGGACGGTTACTTCGCCGCAAGGCGCAGCCGACCCACGGATCTACCGGCAGACCTCGGATGACCCGCATCCGCCCCTTGATCGAGGGGACTGGTGGCTCTGGTCACACAGGGCTTCGTGGAGGCTTGAGCTGCATGCAGGGAAACTTGCACGTGCAGTTCTAAGGGGGGAGCGGTCCGGTAACGGGTCGCTCCTACCCGACAGGACAGCCCGGCCCGCGAAGGCCGCAATCCTTCGACCGGTGCGACGATCCAGATCGCTGCGTCGAAGAAGCTGACCTTCACGCCTGGCAAGGCGCTCAAGGACCAAGTGAACGGGTAAGCCGTGAAGGGCCGCCGAACGACGGTTCAACGGCCCTTCCCATCACAAAATTGCATGTCACTTTTTCAACGCAGGTAAAGTGACACATGGGTCACTCAAGGCCAGACGTCGATCGCACTGATCAGAAGAAGTGCCACTCCAGCATCATGGCATCGACCAGAGCCCAGTCGATCTCCCCAAGCTCGAATTTCGTTCGATCAAAAATCCCGCCCGGATCGCCCGGCACGGAAATGTGACCCGGGGCATTAAGGTAGCGATTGACGAACTCCAGCTCGGTTTTCACCACTGCCTTGCGCCCTTCCAGGCACATATCCACCACGTAGCGTAACGCCGGCTCTTCGGCTCTGTCGATGACGCTCCTCAATTCCGGTGCATCGAGCTCGTCAGCGATGACGCGCGCATATTGGTTCGCGCCATGCTCAAGAATGAGGATGCGCTCGAGCGTCTCCTCCATGGTTTCGGGCCGATCATGCTCTGCGCCGATGAGCTGGGCGACTTCCGACCTGTTCTTTCGCGCATACCCGGCGGCAGTTGATCATCGAGCGCCGGCACCTTGTCTTCCACGAGCGCCACCGTACCCAAAGGCTGCGCGCATTGCGGGAGGCTGGATGTCTCATCGACGTGCCACCCTTGCCCAGCTTTTGCGCAGCGAGCGGGGAGGTCGCGAGGGAAAGGACAGCGAGCGCGGGAAATGCATATTTCATGACGATGCTCCTTCGTGAGAATCAAGGTCACAAATCTAGGCCCAGGCCGCGCTCGGGCAGCGGCGGCAGGAGGTCGGCGCGATCCTGGCCTTGTGCTGGCGGACCATGCCCGTCTCTGGGGTCGACTGGCTTGCCGCAATTGTCCGGCAGCGGCGGAAGATCGGCGGGGAAGTCCGCGGGATGGGAACCAGCGCCCGTGGTCACCCCTTCAACCGGACCAGGGTCGAACTTGGCAGGGCCTCGCGCCTGGGGTCCGTCAATTGCAAGCCGCCCCAGGGTCTCCAGCGCGGAGGTCTTGTTTCCCGGATTATGGTCGAGCTGGCGCGCCAGCTTTTCCTTGTCGTCGACGATCATGGTCAGTTCGTCACGCACGCGCGTGACCCCCACATTGAACAGGCGCTGGTTCGAGAGGTTGCGCTCATGGCTCGCCATGACCGTGATCGCCTTGTCGGTCGTGATCCCCTGGGCCATGTGCATGTTGAGGCTATAGGCAAGGTCAAGGCGCGAGAGCATCGGATCGCCCACCGCCAGGGTCAGCTGTTTGTCCTGCCCGAGATTGACGGTAACGCCGGTGGCGTCGACGCGGACAACGCGCGCGATGGCGGCGTTCCACAGTTCTCGCGGCTTGTCCTTCGCCGTCCAGCGGATCGTGTCGCCTTCTCGGAGATGCAGGCCCTTCTTTTCGGAAAGTTGCAACCGGTCGCGCTGCTCGGTGGGGGACAGCCGGGCGGGATCGAACCGGATCTTGCGGCGGCCATCGGTGAGATCGACCCGGCCATTGGCATGAACCTTGAGGACATCATAGCGTCCGGCCTTGAGCCCGACATCGTTCGCGCCGCCCCGCCCAACCTCCAGCACCTGTCCGGCACGGTAATTGGCGGCATAGCGCAATTCTTCGCGAGTCATGTTGACGCGCTCGAAGATGGTAAGGTGGATGCCCTCGCCCTTGAGGGTGCCCTCTGCGGAAAGGCCCGCCTGGATGCACTCATTGATCGCCTGCCGGGTTTCGCGTCCCGAGGCGAACACTGCCGTCGCGGCGCGCTCCTGTGGCGACAAAGACAGCCAGCGATCGGCGGCTTCGTCCGCTGGGGCAGCGCTCTCAACCACCTTGTCGCCCAGCACTTTCATGGCCTGGCTGGCCTTGCCGAGATTGGCCAGCGCCGCGACGGCGCGCAGTTCGTCGGTGCGCTGGCGGATATTCTGGTCCATGCGCGCCATCGTGCCGCCGCCTGCCTGGATCATGGCGAAGGCCTTGCCGGCATCGATCGAAGAGAGTTGCTGGCGATCACCGACCAGAACCAACTGCTCGATCCCCAGCGCCGCGACAATCTGGTGTAGGCTCAGCATGTCGCGGGACGACACCATCGAGGTCTCGTCCACCACCAGCATGGCGCCCTCCATACGCTCGCGGGCCACCTCATAGGCAGGACCCTCGCGCCGCGCCACGAAGCGTTCATGGGCGAGAACAAAGGAGGCGATCGTCTGTGCCTCGATGCCTGCGCCTTCCTTCATGTCGGCGACCATCTTGTTCTGAACGGCGAGGCCGAGAATCTTGCGCCCCTCCCCTTCCGCAACCCGTGCGACCGCCGAGAGCATCGTTGATTTGCCGGCGCCCGCGACGCCCTGGATCGAGATCGTCCGATCGGAGGAACTGACGATCAGCGTGGCGGAGCCCAGCTGACCAGGGTTGAGCGGATGACTGCTTGCCTGCTGCAGGCGCTGCGGCGCCTCGGCAGGATCGAGCATGGGCGCTGCCTGCCCCTTGCTCGCCTCCACCAGGGCCAGGATATTCTCTTCGGTCGCGAGCGCCTCCCTCGTGGTTAACATAGGGGCGGCGCGCTCCACCCCGCGGAGCAACAGTCCCTTGTCGACGAGCTGCCCGATCCGCCGTTCGACATGCTCGATGGTCACGCCCTTCAACCCGAGGTCGAGCGCGGTCTTGGCAAGCTTATGCTGTTCGAACGCGGCTTCCCGCTCGCCATGGATCCGCACCGCCGAGGCGACCGCCAGCTGCGCGCGGCCCGCCGCGGGGCTTTGCACGATGCGGGCGATCCGGCGATCGACCAGCGGATCATCATGGGACAACACGGCGCCCACCGCATGCCATGCTCCGGCAACCGCGTCGCGGATGGCGCGATAGCCGGTTTCCAGACGCCCGGCTGCTTCGTGGCCCGCGCTCCGCAGGATCGCTGCCTCCCGCAATTCCTGCCCGGTAAAGCCAAGGCCTTCACCCTTGTCCTTCCAGCCCTGAAGCAGGGCCGCGCGATCCTCGACGTTGAGCTTGGGATCACGGGTGCGCGTGGTAATTTCGCGCAGCGCCTCGGGAGATTTAAGGCCCAGTTCCGTCGCCTTCTCCAATATGTCCTGCCGCCGCTGGCTGTACGCGTCGATCACCGGTTGCGGGACACCGGTAATCTCGAAGGTGCCGTGCTTTCCCTTCAGGTCGACGCCATAGCCGAGCTTCTCGATCTCGCCGCGCAGATAGGCATGATAGATGGCGCCGATCACGCTGTTGTTGCTCCAGATCCTGTCGGCATGGAGCGCCTGCCATTTGCCATCCAGCATCTTGGTGAGGTTCGCGATGACGGCGTGGATATGCCCCTGCGGATCAAGCGCCCGGCTGGTATCATGCTCGAACAGGGCATAGACGAGATTGCCGGTCGGGATCGGAACCTTGCGCCCCTCCTGGTCCTTGCGGCCTTCCGCCAAATTCTTCTCGACCCAGGCCATGGTCGCCTTCACCGCGGACATATTGGCGGCGAGAATGCGGCGGTCGCCCGCGACATAGGCCATGACCGAGGCGGACTTGGGCATGGAGAAGGTGAGGTCATAGCCGGCGCGTCGGTTCTCGACCTGCCCGACCTGTTCGCCCGAGGGCAATTCTCCCTTGAGGATTGCCTCGAACGCATCCTTGCCAACCTCGCCCGCCAGGCCCAGGTCGCGGGCGCCCTCCCCTTCCCAGAGGCTGAGTTCCGACGAGCCCTCGACGGTGTAATAATTGTCCTGCGCGAAATAGTTGGCGGCGCCCGATGCGGAGCGGACAGAGGCGATCGACAGCATGGATCATATCCCCCAATCCGCGCTGTCGCCAAGATCCTTGCCGCCCGAAAAATCCTGCCGCATCTCAATGAGCGACTGATCCTCCGCCGGCGCGCGCGGGGATGGCTGACTGCTCCCCTGCCCTGCCCGTCCGACGGGCTGACCCGTTGCCGGATCGGCGCGGTCTGCGAGCGCCCGGTCCGCCGCATGACGAGGGGCCACTCTGCTAGGTTCGGGCTGGTCGCGATCGGCAGCCCGCCGGGCTGCTTCATGCTCTTCATTTCTCTCTCCGAACAGGATGCGGGCGGCCATCTCCTTGGCAAGATTGACTTCGGGATCGGGCACCTCCTCGACAATCTGCGCCGCGCCATCCCGGCCGCCTGCCTCACCCCCCTCTTCCGCGAACAGGGCGTCGGTTCGCTTCGAGCGAACCGGGTTCACATGGGCACAGCGGACGAACCCTTGCGCCACCTGCGGATAGTCCTTCCACTGGAGGAGAATCCGGGCCGCGGGAAATCCGTCGGGGAATTTCACAAAGCCGTGCATGGACGGCAGGTTGGTGATGTCGTCGGCGATGACGAGCGGCTCGACCTGCTTGCGCGGTGTCAGGGTGGAGGCATCGCGCGTCTGGTTGTAGCCGTAGCTATAGGCCTCATCCATCTGCCGTACTTCTCGATTGCCGATATAGCGCGCGCACTGCTCGGCCGTGTCGAGATCCGCCGTGGCGAGGATCAACTTGGTGCGCGCCAGAGATGCCAGATTACGGGCGCCCTGCTCGCCATACACTTCGACCAATTTCTCGAAACTGTGGATGCCGAGGATCATTGCTCCGCCAAAGGCGCGGGCGGTCTGAAGCCCGTTTTCGATCGCGGGCAACCGGTGCAGCGCGCCCAGCTCATCGAACATGAACCAAGTGCGTAAATTGCGCGTGCGTGGCATGGTCATGAGCGTGTTGATGGCAAGGTCCATCCACAGCGTCAGCAGCGCCTTGTTCATCGGCAGATCGACATAGTTGGAGGTGATGAACAGGATCGAGCCCGGACGCTTTTCCTGGGTCATCCATTGCCGGATCGAGAAGGCTTCCCCCTCTTCCGGCAAGAAGCGCAACACCTGCGCATTGGTGTTGAAAACCGCGCGGATGGACTCCGCCATGCGAGCCGCCTCCGGCGCGGTGAGAGGATCGGCGATGGTGTTGGTGAGGAAGCGATGGACGCGTTTCAGATCAGCGGTCATCAGATTTTCGGCCAGGGCCAGATTGGTGGCCTGGCCGCGCTCGATGAGGCGCACGCACATCTCAATGAAGAGGGTCCGTGCCGCCAGTGCCCAGAAGGGTTCGGAGGAGCCGCCGTCGGACGGGATCAGCGCGGCGGCGGCGGCGGTAAATTCGCTATGGGTGGCGCAGTCGTTGAAGATCGACCAGGCCGGGCATCGCGCATCCATGGGGTTGAGGATCGTGTCCCGCTCAGGTTCATAGAAGGCCTCGACATAGGCGCCGGTCAGGTCGAAAATCACTGCGCTGTCGGCGCGCGCCCGCATCTGCGAGACGAGGCTGCGCAGCTCCGTGGTCTTGCCCGATCCAGTGGTGCCGATCAGCATGGTGTGCGACTGTTCCATCCGGTGCGGATAGGGAACACCGGCGAGACTATAGGGGTGGTGGATGCCCCTGCCCTTCCGCTCGGCAAAGGGAAGTCGCAATACTTGGCCCGGCGACAGACCCCGGCACAGCGCTGCGACGTCCTCCTCATATTTCGTCAGATTATGCTGATTGATCTCGCCACGCAGCAGGTCGACATCGACCAGCATGGCACCGCGTTCATGCCGCTCCTGAAGGATCGATTTCCCGCGTCGGCGCGACAGGTCGACGAACCAGATCGAGAGCGGCGCGACGATAAACAGCGAGATGAAAAAGGAGCCGAGCAGACCCCGCATGGCGATCGCCCAAGCGGTCTTCACCGCCGGTATGGCCGGCACCATCGGCATGATCGTGCGTAGCATCTCGCCATTGGGCAGGGTGACATTGACCCGCTTCGTGGGATCGAGACCAACCCAGTTCCAGAGCGCTGAATAAAGCTTCATGCAGATGAGCTGGAAGCCATGCTCATCGAGCCGGATCGACATGATGGCGAACCAGGCCGCGACGAACACGAAGAACCAGATGATGAAGGGCAGTCTGACCCCGGAAAACCACATCAGCATCTCGTGGGTGAGAAGCTGGCTGCCGCGAGTGAAATTGCCTGAATTGCGCTGCACCCGGCCGCGTGCCGAATGATGGGTGAGCGGGATGTTCTGGCCGTTCGACCTTATGTCCTTATGCGCCATGATATTGCTCCAGGCGCTTGTCGGTTTCCGCGATCATCCGCTCCCGCAATTCGGGATATTGTTCCAGGATGATGACGTCCAGGGCGAGGTTCTGAAACTCGGCCAACCGGGCCAGACGACGACGGCTGGAACCATGGTCATGGGCGCCGGCGAGATAGGCGTCGATGGCCCAGCGCACCACCTGCGAGGGCGACACATTCTGCTTGCGCGCGACATCCTCGATGAGCGTCAAATGGCGCGGATCGATGCGAACCGAAAGTCTTGGGGATGTGCCTGTCACGTCCAGCCTCCATTATGGTGGCTGGTGGGGATTAAAAAGGCAGGGCAAGGCATAGCGGATTTGCTTGCCTGAGGCAAGTCATTGAGCAATTTGCAGAAAATGCCGTCCGCAAATGTCTGACGCTCAAACCACTGAAATGCGTGGTTTTCTACGGCTTTCAAAACTGTCAGACACTGTCCGACCCATTATTTTGAGATTTATAGTTTATTTTCAATGACTTCTTGCACCAGCCGGTGCGTTCGGTGTGCTTAAATCCTTGGGCTTGAATCTGGTGCCTTGGGACGCTTTGATCGGTGATGTCATGGGAGGGTCAGCCGTTCCGGCGGGGGACTGGACCGCCCATCGGGCGGCCAGAAATGCGGCGTGGAGAAGGCGATCTTCGAGCCCTGGGGGCGGGCCTGAAACTGGCCTGCAAGTGGGCGGAGCAGGACCAATGTTCGGAAAATCCCACGCGGCCCTGGCCGCGTCGAGCCGGCAGGGGATCGTGACCCGAACGGGCGGCGACGGGGCATCGCCCCGGCGCCGTGAGCTCGGGGAGGCGACAGCCCTGCCAAGGGGTGTCTGCGGCCCGGCGAATAGAGCCCCGGTCGGCGGTGAGGAACGATCCGCCGAGCCGCCAAACTTGTCGCAGAGCGCCAAGGGCCGATGCCCATCCACGGTCCTGTTCATCATCATCCAGCCCCTCCGCCGCTGCCCCTGGCAGCGGCCCGGAGATGAGGGTTCGATGCCCTCATCTCCGGCATGACCTCACCCAGAAAGATGCCCCCCGATGACCGCTCATCCCGGGCCACGCAACCAAGGCCGGCATGGCTTCCTTTGCTCGTTCAGGTTGGATATAGAGAGGCTTGTCCGGAGCCCTATCTCATGGACAAGGAATACCCCATGGCAAAGACTGTGGAACAGGAACGCGCGGCGATTGAAGCCGAGCAAACAAGGCTCCAGGAGCGGTTGAAAGCGCTGGAGGAAAAAGAGCGGCAGATGGCGATCGCCGCCGTTGAAAAATCGGGATTGCTAAAGGCTGAGCCAAAGAAGCTGACGACCATTCTCAGCCGGATCAAGACGCTGGGCATCGATGAGGTTCAAAAGCGCCTGGCAGCGTGAAACCGATCGGCGCGGTCGCAGGCAGCACATGGACAGGCCGGGCTCGATGCCCGGTCTGTCCACATCTCGAAACATAAAATTGGGGGGAGAGCCATGAGGCCCTCCCCTGTCTTCAATATTCGTCTGTCATGGCGCTGGGCACTGTATGGACCACCCGGTCGATGATCGTCATCGGCAGGGCGTCATAATCCCCTTCGTCGATGGTGATGTAGGCGCCTTCTTCCTCTATAACGTGCTGGTCGAAGAAGCTGTGGAGCGCGCGGCGCTGCGCATTGGCAACAGCGGCGGTGAAGGCGGCGTGATCGGCAAGCGCATAGGTCGATGTGATCTGCATGGCGTCCTCCTGTCGTCTTGAATGACAGGGCATGGGCGTCGTGCGGGTCGGGGTCGGGTCAAGGACGCGGGGCACAGCCCCGCGCCGCGCAGCGGGGAGTGGGGGTGCCGATTTTGTCGGGGGTGGAGCGCAGCGAAGCGGAGCGTAGGCCGCGGCAAAATTGGGGGCACCGCTCATCCTTGCACGCGGCGCCGGCCCGCACGACATAATAGGAAGTCTGTGAGAGATTTTCCTTTCCTGTGGAAGCTCCGGCAAGGCGTAGCGCCGCGCGGTCCAAAGGGACCGTGCGACACGCGAGCGAGCAGGAAATAGGTCCGCGTTGAAGAAGGAATTGGACCGAGCGCGAAGCCCGGTCCCCGCTGCCGTCAGGGGTGACGTCCGCAGTGGCAATATTGTTCGTCGATGCCGGTGAGGGAGCATAGATCGGCACCAAAGTCGGCGTAACGCTCTTCTTCGTCCTCGACGTAACCGTGGTCATTCGCAATCACGACGGCATAGCGCTGGAGGTTCGGATCAAGCCGGTCGATGTAGCGCGCACATTGCTCACTGAACTGGCGGGCGTAGAGTTCAAAGGTAGCGCCTGCGGTGGCCCGCATCTCCGCCTCGGCGAGGCGCTCGGCGTCCGCTCGGAACTTCTCCAAAGCGATAAATTGCGGTGTGTCCTCGAAGCGCGAATCCGTGGACAGTAGGATGTGTTGGCGTTGTATGACCACGCGGTATGCCGGGCTGTCGACGGCGAGCGCTCGTAAGATTGTATAGCCGTTCGAGCGGGCGACCTGGTGTGCGATACGGCCGCTTAAGCGGTAGAGCCGGTCATATTCGGCCCTGAAGAAATCCCGTTCGATGCAAGTTCTGGCGACGCCGATTGAGCGTGCACAGGTCTGGGATAGGGCGAGATATTTTTCGAGGAGACGAATAAGGCGGAAGCCGGTAGCTTGCGCCGGCCAGTAGCCCGGTTCGTGTGAAGCGACGATGCGAACGCTTTGGGATTTTGTATTGGTCATGTGAGCCTCCATTACGTAGGTGCTCCCCATCTCCATCGGATGAGGATGAAGGCATCTGGGACGCGGTGTTGAGGCGGTCAGGGACGACGAAGTCGCCGCGAAGCGGGCAGCGGGGGAGCCGATTTTGTTGCTGCAGAGCGCAGCGAGGCGGCGGCAAAATTGGGGGGACCGCTGATCCTTGACGGCCGATCGACACCCAGCGTCATGCTTTGGCGATGAAGTCTCGTCTGATGCCGAGATGTGAGAGCCTGCTGCTTTGCCCCCGAACACCCTGCGGGGTTCGGGGTTAACAGCAAAGCACCGCATAATGGAAGTCTGTGAGAGATCCTCTTTAGCTGTGGAAGCGCCGGCAAGGCGGTTCGGCGCGGGGTTCGCAGGGACCGTGCAACATGCGCGCGAGCCGGTCTGACGATGACGGTCGCATTAGCCACAACCCGGTATCTGCGCCCCCGCTAGTGCCTTCCGTAGCTATAGCGATAGCGGTGACAAATCACAGATCGACATGGTGATCTGCGTTCGCGCTCGAGCGGGGATTCATAGCCAACATGCGCGGCTGCTCGACTATGCTCGGTCGCCCTATTCTGGCCAGCGTTCGTCCTGCCAGTCGCGCGAGGCGTGAATGACATGAAGGATTGAGACCACGGTCTGATCATTGGTCAGGGCATAGGCGATAATATATCGATAGCCGGTCACGCTTTTCTCGTAGGTGCCGGCAACGCGGCCTGGATGACCGGTTGCGAAATCACCGAGCGCAGCGCCTGTTTCACGGATACGCCGCGCGACCTTGGCGGCAGCGTCGGGATCATCGGCGGCAATATGGGCGATCTGCCGCCGAAAGTCTTCCAGCGCGGCAAGCGACCATTGGACACGCCTCACTGCTTAGGCGACCGCATACCCTCGATCATGGCATCGAGCTGGTCCATGGCTTCGTCGTGCGGAATGGTTCGCCCGTTTTCGACGTCAGCCAGGCCGCGCTGAATGCCCTCGATGATCTGGAGTTCGCGTTCGACATAAGCGGTCAGGGCTTCTGCCGCCAGAAAGGACCGGCTCCGTCGCATTCCACTGGCAAGACGGTCAAGTTTTGCGCGGGTTTCTTCGCTTACGCGGATCGTCATCGTCGTGGTTGCAGTCATGCGGTTTTCTCCGTTGTACACAAGCTAGCACAAACGCATCACTTTGTCATCTCTTGGGCGATTATGCCCATTCCAGGCGCGCCGTTTCATCCATGTCGGCAAGGACAAGGAGGTGCGTCAGGCGTTCGGCATTGGCGGCGACACCCGTCTCCAGGCAGCGCCGACGCACCGCCGGATGGGCGAGCCGCTCCCTGATCGGTTCGATGCCAATTTCACCAACATCATCGGGCGAAAGGCCAAGGCTTGCGAGCAGCGCGTGGGCATCGGTGGAAGCCAGATCGAGTTCCAGCCCGGCGTCGGAGGTCAGGGACACGCGCACCCGAATGTCGCGCGAATGGAGGCCGGGATAGATGGTCACGCGGCGCTGCCGAAATTGGGCCTCTTCCATCACCGCGACCACATCGGGATCATGGTCGAACAGAGTGCAGATGGTGGCGAGCGCGATGGGGCAGATGCACGCATCGAACTGGTAGGAGAGGAAATTATGCTGCCCGTTTTCCGGGTCGAGCAGCACGGTTCCGAGACGATCGCCTTGCTCTCGAAGCAACTGTCGAAAGGCCGCGAGCTGCCGCGCGGAGATCGTGGCGTGCCGAAAGGCGCCGTCATCGGAATTGGTAGCGATGCGGAATCTGATGGACATCTTGTCCTCCCTTGTTGGTCCGCTTTGCCGCGCCCCCTTTTCTCTTTGCTCTGGGAAAGCCGTTCATGGTGCCCACCAGAAGCAAAACCGTCGGACGGGGTGCCGCCTCGAAGCGGCGTCGAAGGGGTTCGATGCCCCTGAGCGCCGCATGATCAAGCAAGGAGAGGGACAAGAGGCCCCGGCCTTGGCCGGAGCCTCTCGGAACCGAGGCGTCAGCGCCCCTGGCGAACCCGAGCGGCCATGCGCTGCGGCGTCGGGCGGACGGTCTGATGGGCGAGCTTCACGACATGCAAAGGGACACCTGCCTGCCGCAGCTTCTGTGCGAGGTTCATCTGGATGCCGCTGCCTTCGCAGACCACGGCTTCAACCGGCTTGAGGGCCAACAGGCGATCGTTGCGCACGAACGCGGCCTTGGCGCCCAACCTTCGATCCAGTCGGAACATGATGACCTTCACGCCTCGCGCTGCCGCCCATGCCTGAGCGATGGCGTCGCAGCCTTTCGCCTGCGCGGTTGTTGCGAGCACCATCTCCGGAATTCGGGCTTTGATAGAGTCCAGACCCTTCCAGAGCAGGTCATGATCTTCCCACTGCTGGCCGCCCGAGAAGGCGACGATGGGGCCTTCGGGACTGAACTGCTCGCGGCGTTCCCGGCCACGCGCTGCAAGGAAGTCGCGGGCTTCGATCATCGATGCGGTGACGCCCTTCGAAACCCGGCTGCCACGCGTCGGCGCGTAGGGGCGTCCGGTCTCCACACGGTAGACCTCTGCCGCATGGTCGCGCATGCATTCCATGGCGTCGCGGCACCCTTGAAGGGTCTGGCAGAGCATCTGCGCTTCTTCGATCTGGGAAGCGTAGATTTCGCTGGGATCGAAGCTGCGCGCGAGGTCGCCGAGTTCCTTGGCGGCATCGTCTTCGCGGTCGTTGATGCGCTTCGCCACGACATGGAAGCTGTTGACGAAGCCCCAGGCGAGGTCGCCCGCGAAGGGTTCGAGACGGGTATCGCGGAACACGTCGAACAACGTCGCCATCACCATCTCGACTGCCGCGCGGGCTTGGTCAGGATCTGGCATTTCGAGCTGCTCGCTCTCGTCGACCGGCGAGAGCTTCGCGCGCTCGTCATGCTCGAGAAAGGCGTCGGCGTAGAGCGAACTGCGTTCGTCCGTACCCGTTTCGGTGGCGATGTGGCTGGCGAGATCGGCGAAGTTCGAGAAACTGTTGGTCATTTGAGCCTCCAAGGATTGGATGTCTCATCCGTTCGATGAGGCTTGCCTCAGGGCATGCGGTGGTCAGGGAGGTCAGGCACGGCGACCGGCTTGCCGTCGCCGCCGCCACGCGGGGAGCGGGGGAGCCGATTTTCTGACGGAGCCGCGCCAGCGGCATCGGGCTGAAAATTGGGGGGACCGCTCATGCTTGACGGACCGCCAACCCCGCATGCCACACTAGGCAGACACAAGAGAGGAATAGGGGTGTATAACCTCACCCTGCGTCACCATCCCGCAAGGGGATCGTGACCCGGATGGGCGGAGACGCGCTCGCGCGGCTCCGTGAGGTTAGCCGGGGTCGGCCACAGGCCGGCGGCGGCTTAGCGAATAGAGCCCCGGTCCCGTCCGGCGCGCTGCGCGGGGCGGGATGCGCCGAACGCGCAGACGGCTATTTCTGCGTCGGAACATCGTTGGAACTTTTCAGCGTCGATCATAGACTGAGGTGATGCAGGGGGAATCGAAAGCCTATCCAGGCGAAGTCGCGACACCGAACGATATCAGGCAGCTCGCCGACGAGTATCGCGGCGTGGCACATGATCTGATGGGCCGAGGCAAGCGCGGCAATCCTTCGAGCTGGGCGCCCGCGCGGATGACGGCAATCCAGGCAATCGAGCTTTACCTCAACGCGTTGCTGCTGGCGCGCGGCGTGAAGCCAGCCGAGATCAGAGGCTACCAGCATGACCTGCGCAAGCGCACAGCGAACCCCGCGGTATCCGCCCTGCGGCTGCGCCAACGCACGCTCGACCATCTCGGCAAACTAAGCGAAGGCCGAGAATATCTCTCGATCCGCTATGGCCCCGAACTGAGCGGCGACTTGTCCCAGCTCAATCGCCTGATGGCGACGCTCGACGAGGTCGCCATCAAGGTCGCAGGCGCGCTCGACAAGGCGAACGCTGCGCCGGCAACGGCCGCTCCACCGGCGAGGCCGGGACCGTCAACGGTCCCGGCCCGCGGGGCGGCGCCTGTCGTCACATCGGCCTGATCCAGTCGATGGCTTCGCGTCCCGATGCTGTCGCTGGCGGGGTCAGGCGCGTGGCTAAACGCTGCTATGCTTCCCGCGCGGCCGCGGCGCGTTCCGCCCGTTCATAGGCGCGCTTGAGATTGTAAGGATGATTGCCGGCGCGAACGCTCAGTTTGTGTTCGCCTATGGTGAGGTCAAGGCCAATGCCGAGGCGATTGCACAGCTTGGCGGCTTCGTCACAGACGTTTTCGATAACGACCGGACCTTCGACGTGGGCGGACAGGATGATCATGGCATGATCCTCAACACGGGCAATGCAGGAACGGCGAGCCCAGGGGTGGACTCGCCGGGAGGCGTGTGACGGGTCAGTGGACCGACCCGTCGTAGGAGAGGAGGAGATCGGGGCAGACGAGCTGATGTTCGGCGGCCACCAGCGACCAGGCGGCGGCGAGCTCGTCATGATATTCACAATCAACGATCGCATCGGCGCTGGCTTCGCCGAACTGGGCTTCCTCGAACGACCGGATATGGGCGGCGTCCGCAGCCTCGGTGATCGCGCCGGCGAGATGCGCGGCGATTTCATGACGGTTGAGCTGGTCGGCAGCCCGGCGGATGCGGGCGACCAGATGGGGGTTGAGGATTTCGATCCGGTGGGCGACCCCGGCGATCTCTTCAAAGCTGGCAAGCTGAAACATCTATCGTCTCCGTGAAGATGAGGGGGCGGCCCGAGGGCCGCCCGTCCGGGGCCAGAAGAACTCGATTTCCTCAGCGACGATGTCGGTGTTGTAGAAGGTACGGCCGTCCCGCTCGTTGCGGCTGTAGCGGATTTCGCCGACGACCATGAGCTTGTCGCCCTTCTTCTTGTGGTTGGCGACCGACTTGCCTAGGCCGTTGAACGCTTTGACGGTGTGGAATTCGTCGTAGGTTTCGGTGTAGCCGTTGTCGCCTTTTTGGACCTGGCCGTCCTTGATGACGGGCTTGCTGGTGACGAGGGAGAAGCTTACGCCGCCCTTGCTGTCGGTGCCGAAGCGGCTGATGTCCGAGGTGATCCGGCCTGAGAGAAAAACCTTGTTCATGATGCTGTCCTTCCTTTGCGCCAGCGGGCCGATCCCGCTGGGATGAAAAGACGACGAAGCCCGGGCATGAGGGGCTGGCGCACCGAAGCGTCAGCGCAGGGGAACCTGCGATCTTCCGGGTGGTGCGGGCAGAGGCCGTCAGGCCTCAACACGGCCGGAAGATCGCGGGTTGCGCCGGCCCCGCACGGGCGTAGTGTTCATCCCTTCAAGCGGGTGGCCGGATGGCCCATCGGGACAGGACTGACGGGAACGAGAGGTATGAGGAAGACGGCCGGATTTTGGACGGCCGCGACCAGGCGCCGATGCGGTTAGTCGCTGCCTCTTCGTTGCACAACCCGCGCAAGGCGCGCGTGGCAAGGCGGGAACAGGCTGGCCGGGTGCCGCGATGTTCTACCAAGGCGGGCGGTCTCCGGTATTGCAGCAAGGCGCGCGGAAGGCGCACGCGGCGTGACCGTCGGCCGCGAAAGCCCTCGCGGCCTCGGTGGTCCAAAATGAGCAGTGCAGATCACAGGCTGTAGACGCCCAGCACGGCGACGCATCGGCTCGCTGCGATCAATGTGGGTCTGTGATCCAGTTCTCCACTTTGAGCGCGCGTACGCGCGAGAACTCGCCCATGTTGGCTGTCACGAGCGTTGCGTCCAAAGCATAGGCGTGCGCGGCGATGAAGAGATCGTTGGGTCCAATGGGCTTCCCGGCAGCTTCGAGCTCAGCGCGAATTCCGCCATATTCTGTATCGGCCGGCACATCGAGGGCGAGAATTTGGACGCTGTCGAGAATGGCGTCGATTTGCGCGAGCAGCCTCGGCGACCCCTTTTTGGCGCAACCGTAGCGCAGTTCCGCCGCGGTAACGATGCTGACGCAAATGGCATCCGGCCCAACCTCGGCAATGCGCTTTGCGACACCGCCGTGAGGATTGCGAGCCAGTTCGGAGATGATATTGGTGTCGAGCATATAGAGGCTGCTCACAGGTCGATCGCCTTGGCCGGCAACAGCGTGTCGTCGATATCGGGGAATTGATCGTCAGGTCCCAGCGGTTCGAGACTGGCGAGAACCTCCAGGATATTCTTCCGGCGGATCGGCTCGATGATAAGGCGGGCGCCGTCGCGATAAATCATGACACTTGTCCCGGGGAGTTCGAAATCCGCAGGAATACGCACAGCCTGGCTCTTGTTGTTGCGAAACAGCTTTGCCTCACGTGCGGGCGTGGGATCGGAACGTCGGGGATCCATGAAGCCTCCTTTGCATATACATCAACATATACATAAATGATAAGCCGTTCAAGGCCGACGCTGACCATCGGCGCAGTCGGGGCGCCGACATTCTGAGTCCAACCTGGGCGAGGTAGGGAAGACAATCGGTCCGCGCGCCAAGCGCGGGGGGCGTTAGATCGTCTTGCGGCGCCGGGTCCGGCCGACATGGTCGGCTGATGCCTCGATATCGATGGCGAGCTGGGTCAAGGTGCGATGGGCGCCGAGGCGCTGCAGCCCGTCCATACGCGGGTCGCGATGGAGGTTGGCGATGCGTAAGCGGATGAGCGATGCAGCCACCCGCAATGTGTGGGGATCAAGCTCGGCCATGAGTCGCGTAATAGCAGAAATGCTGCTCTACCGGGAGCCAGGCGTGCTAATCGCCGTCAAATTGCCGCCAGCGCTGGACGAGCTCGACCATGTCGGTTTTTCGCCCGAAGGCATCTGGATAGATCGCGCCTTCGTGTTGGCCGAGAAAGCCGATGATCGTCGTCATATGGGTCGCGATCGTGGCATCGACACCAAAAAGGTCGGCGATGGGAAAATGTCCACAATCATCGCCGTTCCACCAGGCCAGGAGGAAATTGGCGACCCGGCGGGACTGCCCGGTGTCACACCGGGCAATCTCGATCAACCGATCAAGGGCCGCGGTCGCGGCTCGTTTGCCAAAGGGACCTTCTTCCATCGACCTTACACTCCATCATATTGCCAGGAGGATCATGCCTTAGCCGTCCTTTGCAAGGAAGAATCGAGGCCGGGCGAGCGGGCGGGATTGCCGCGAAGGATCCAGGGCAGCGGCTGTATGAGCCGGACCCAATCGGCGAACGAGGGAATGCGGCCCAGATCTTCAACCACATGTTGTTCGCCGATAAGGCGCACCGGCACCTCGGGCTGGTCACTGTTCGTGATGGTGACCCCGAATACCGTCTCGGCCTTTATATGCCCTCCCCTCGTCGGCCGGGGGCCGCGCGGAAACGAGAAAAGGCCCCCGCCCCTATGCGGAGCGAGGGCCCTATTGAGGGTGCGAAGGATCAGCCCGCGAAAGCGTGTTCGCTCGACGACTGGCCGAGGCCGGCCTCGGTGCGTTCGCGCGCCGCCTCGCCCACGCTGGCTTCGGCGCCTTCACCGGGCAGTGGCGGCAGGCTGTCGTCCGCCTTGGCCGCCATTTCGGCCGCGAGATCGCGGCGGCGGGTCGGGCGGGACCAGACGATGTTGTAGCTGCCGTCGTCTTGGCGGAACGCTGAGATGTAGAGCGGCGCGGCCAGGCTCGGATCCTCGATCTTGCCGTTGAGGAAGGCCTCGCCGGTGCCGTTCGAGAAGAGTTCGAAGAGCGCGCCGACCTGCACCCATGCCCGTGAGGCGGAAAGCGCCAGCACTTCGTACTTGGGCGCCTTGGGATTGGAGGAGTGGAGCTCACGCAGTGCAATGGTCATGGCGATCGTGAGCGTCGCGATCTTGCCGACGTGGATGCCGGCGTCATTCTGCTTGATGGAACCGATGTTCATGGGGATTCTCCTGGATGATGGCTCGAACTCCCGTGTCCGAGACACCTTCCTCCCTCCCCCTCCTCTCCTCGGCCGTTCGGCCGAGCAGGCGCGTTAGCGCCCCAATCCGAGGTCCGCACTTCGCGGCCTCGGGGTCGAGGTTCCCGGTCAGTGGAGCGAGCCGAATAAACCGCGCTTGGCCTCAGCCTGGTACGCACCGTCTTTTACGCCGATGCTTGCGCGCATGTCGGCTTCGAGTTCGGCCGCGAGACCATTGGGTATCTCCGTGTAGGGGGCAATAATGGCGATCGCGGCCTCGGGCGTCGACAATTCTCCCGGTTCCGTGCCGAGCCAGATCGTTGCCTCACCCTCGTCCGGCTCGTTCTCGGTCGGAGTGAAGACTTGGGCGAAGAAGGTTTGGAGCGGTCGGTCCCATCCGACGACGACGCGACACGCGCCGCTGCCGGCCTTGGGCTTGAGGTCGTATCGGCTCATGATGGACTCCTGCGTAGGCGTTGATCGATATGGCGCACCGCACCGTCGGGGCTTTTGCGGACGGCTGCTGCGGCGCGCGGGAGCCCCGCCTCGACGAGCAGCTTACGTGCGAGCCGCAGATACATGGTTCCGGCGAGGACAGCGTCCCGGTCGGCAGGCGTCGCGGATTTGATGTCAGGCATTGGCGTCCCCAGCCACTGTCCGCTTGTTCTCTTGTGCAGGCTCGAGGCCGATATTGATCGTGTCGCGGGCAAGCACAATCGCAAAACGCCGGCCCTCCGGCACAAACCATTGCGCGCGATAGGCGAGAATGGCGTGGAGGCGCTCGATCAGCGCCGCGTCGTCGCCCAGGAGCAACCGGGTCGCCATCTCCTGGGCATCAAGCAGGAACCGGCTGTGCTGGGTGTCCCAGCTGTCGGCATCACGATCGTCGCTTGGGCTGAAGCAGGCCCCTTCAAGAAGGTCGACAAGTTCGGCCGGTGTAAGGGCATCGCGTGACGCGAGCAGAATGCGGGCTTCCTCAAAGCTCCAGTGCGTACGTTCGTCATATTCGATGGCGACCGGCGCGGGGATCCGGATCTGGTCCGCCTCTTCACCGCTAAACTCGAGCACCAGAGTGAGGCGATTGACGGTGCCACTGTCGAGGCCGGGAAATTCACCGGGATCAAGTATTGCCGTCGCGCCGTCCCGCTCTATCTCGAACCGCAACACCGCGATGTGCGGCAAGCAATTGTACCAGCTATAGCCCGCCATCGTGTCGTCGGGCTCTGCCAGTCGACCCTCGTAGCCGCCGTGCTTGCCGAGTGCAAAAGCCGCGCATTGCTCGAAGGCCGGTTCGAAACTGTCGACAATGATGTGGTCTTCACTTGCAATGCGCTCGCCGCTGGCTGCGGAACAATTGTGAGGGTCGGCGGTCGCGGGCGACCAGGGTCGAAGTAGCGGCTCGGCCTCGGGAAGCGCGATGCCGAGTGCTGCGGCCTCGCGCCATTGTTCGTGGGCTAGGCGATGGGTGCCGAGCGATTGAATATGGCGATAGATGACGCAACGAACCCTGTCGCGCAGCGCGTCAAGCGCGGCGTTCTCGACCATCTCCTTGCGCGCCGGCAGAACAAGCTGAAGGTCAGGCGCATCGACGATATCGACACGGGCCCACCAGTTGCGCCGCTTTTCGCCGACCGATGGCAAAGCGGTCGCGACGATGACTCCATGGAAATTGACGCAGGGACTGAACCGCGTCGCGCGCAGGTCGTTGAACAGGCCAATGCGCACGCCGGCCTCCTCGACCACAACCTCGGCGCCGGCAAGCCAGTCCTCCTGATGGAGCGAAATGCCGCGAAGGCGCACCGGCAATGGACAATAGAGTGCAGCTGACTTCGCTGCCGCGTCGAGCGATTCCTTCCAACGCATATCGAGCTGAAACCGGATCGTGGTGCCGCGCGATCGGTTGAGCGAAGCAACGGCGACCGGAGAGCGGGCTTCCCACGCGTCGGCGGCGACACGCACTATCCAGCCCGCCCCTTCGTCATTCGCGCAGGACTGGACCTCGACATCGCGGCCCGCGAGGCTGAACACGCCCATGCCGGCCGGATCCTCACGCTTTGCAATGTCGTCGTTCCAGCCCGAGCGGCCCAGCGCGAGTATTACGGCGGGATCAGCTATGCCGGCACCATCGTCATTCACCGAAAGCCAGACATCGTCGCCGATGGTATGAACCTCGAGGTCGACAACTGTGGCACCCGCGCGGCGGGCGTTCTGCAAAAGCTCGGCGAGCACATCGCCGAGCGTGTTGTTGAACAGACGCGTGACCTTGGCGATCGCCGCAGGGTCGATCTCGCTGCGGATGATAGCGGGAAGGGACATGGGAACTCCTCGGAGCGGATTTGCTCCCGGCCCCTGTTCCCACTCCCCTTTTCGCCTTAGTCGATCGCGCTGAAGATCTCCGCCGCCTCGGGATGGTCGAGCGCATGATCGCGCAGCCGGTGGAAGGCCTGTGCAATGTGGTCGTCGTCATCGTCGAATTCGAACGAGAGATAGGAGAAGGTGAAAAGCGTTGCGATGATCCCGGCTGCGTCTGCAGAGACCTCGCCATCATAGCCGTTGCTGCCGCATCGGATCCGGAACCGATCCCGACCGTTCGGAGCGAGATAGAGCGGTTGGTGACCGACCTCGAAGAACTGCCAATATCCGCCGCTATAATCGGGCGAAAGCGACTGCATGAAAGTGTAGAGCAGCGTTTCGCCCTTGAAGAAATGACGTCGGCCAAACAGCGTCGGGATGAAGTTGATGCGCCTCTCGTCGGGCACGAGGCTGGCAGCGCGGAAGGCGGCATTCGGGGCGATATCGGACATGAGGGTTCTCCAGAGGAAAGGTTCAGCGCCGAGCACCTTTCCCGGCCTCGAAACCGCCTGTCCCGTTCCCCCTCCTCTTGAATCGGATGCCCGACGGACTGGCGCCCTCTCCTTTGCCGATTACCGCTCAGTGAGACTCCGAGGATTTGAGGACGGCAATCACGGCTTTGACATTGTCGATGGCCACTTCGAGCCGCCGGACGGCCTCGTCACGGCTGTCACAATCTTCTGGGGAAGAGAGTTCGATCATCAGGAACGCGAACAGCGTGTCGCCGCAGGCGCCAGCCTCATCGAGATTTTCGACATGCGCAAAATCGCCGCCGTCATAGGTTTGCGCGCAGATGCGCTGGAATTGGTTCAGCATCGCATGGATTTCCATTCATAGGAGTGAGGGCTGGATGCAGGGCAGCCGGGTCGAGGCGGCAAATGACCGCAGCAACGCAGCCATTTCGGCGCGAAGCCGGGCTCGATTGCTGATCACGGCCTCGGGATCGAGCGGTTGACCCTGGACATCGAAATAGCCGGTCGCCGGACGACCACCATCGACCTCGATGACGATGCGGTGTCCTCGCGGCTGGGCAGGCCCAGCATAGCGCGCCGTAAATTCACCCAGCCGGCCGGTAAGCCCGCTGATAGCCTTGCCCCACCGGATATGCCCTGCGCCCGCGACCTGTCCCACCTCAAGGCCTCGGGCGATCCAGGTCCGCAATTGCGCGCGCTGGAGAAGCCTGGTGTGGCGCAAGCGTTCCATGGTTCGACACAGAGGCAGCGCGCCGGCATGGGCGTCGGCAACGGCCAGGTCGTGATCCTGCGCGGCGATCAGGATGTCCTCAAATTCACGGCCTCGGAGGAGGTCTCCAAGCGACCCAGCTTGCGCCGCATCGTTCGCATTGCGGAATCCCCGCGTCGGACAGATCATGATGATGGTCGCTTGATGCGCGCCTGGCGCCCGGCGGATCGTGTCGACCAGACCCTCCTCGGCCTCGCGGGCGCTCATCAGCACAAGCCGCTTTGACCAGGGCGTCGGCCGGGCCGCATCGGAAGGCTGTGGCCAGGTCGAGGGTAGTGGCCGGGATGCATGACCCTTCCTGGCCGGCGCTTCACTGCCATTATGGTGAACGGCAAGATTGGCGCGCCGCGCAGTATCGAACAGATCGTCGATATTGCCGCCGCCTTCGCGGAAGCCCTTATGATAGGCCGAAACGAACCGTGGATCAGGACAACCAACCAACGGTTTGACGGGACCGCGCACATCCCAACCGGCCTGCGCTGCATATTATCGCGAGGTTGTAATAATGCGAAGGAGCGCGGGACATAAGTGCAAAACCGCCATATTTTGCCACGCTCCTTCGCATTAATTTACAGGGTGTCCAGCCACTCCATCAAACTGGCCTCTCGTTTCCACGAAGGAGTAGCGGTGCCTGTTACTGGAACGCCAACCCGCTCCAGCGCCTTGCGCTTCGTTTCCAAATCGGCCTGGGCGTAGTGGTTAGTCGTGTCGAGGCTGACGTGGCCAAGCCAACTGCGGATGACAGTGATATCGACCCCGGCAGCAACAAGATGAACTGCCGTCGCGTGCCGAAAACTGTGCGGGGTTATATGCTTCGATCGCAGGGTCGGTACGGTTTTCGCTGCTTCCTTCACATAGGCGGCGAGCTTGAACCGCACCCCTGAGGCGCCCAAGGGCTCGCCATAGCGGTTGACGAAGATACGTTCATGGGGCGCTCGAGGCTGCCTTGCCAGCAGCGTTTCGAGCAGCATGACCGTTTCCGGCCAAAGCGGGCAGATGCGTTCCTTCTGGCCCTTCCCATAGAGCCGCACGAAATTAGGGGCGTCCAACCGGATTGCGTCTGGGCATAGGTCCAGCGCCTCCTGGATACGCGCTCCCGTGTTATAAAGAAACGAAAGCAGCACATGGTCGCGAAGCCCCGCGAGAGTTGACCGGTCAGGCTGTGCAAGAATGGCCTCGACCTCGTTAGGTTCGAGGTAGAACGGGGCAGAGGTGGGTTCCCGTTTCACCGGCACCGCAAGAACTTCCGCACAATGAACAATCAACTCGGGGTCCTTGCCCGATACGAAGCTGAAAAAGCTACGGATTGCGGAGAGCCGGCAATTGCGTGTGCCGATCGTGCCTTTGCGTTCATTCTCGGCATGATTGAGAAACGCCCGCACCTCGCTGGCTGAAATATCAGCCAAGGTCAGCCGCGCGACCACGCTCTTCTTTCGTTCTGCAACGAATCGGAGCAACAGCCTCCAGGTATCCCGATAAGACCGGATCGTGTGGATCGATGCGTTGCGTTGCTCAGCCAGCCACTCCTGGAAGAACGCTCGCAACAACGTCGGAAAGGGATCGCCCTTTTTCATGACGCCACCTCCAGGTTAAGGCATCGGATGCCAATGGCGCGGAAGCGCTCGTTCGCTTCGTGCAGGAGATCGCGCGTGACGGTTATGTAGACCAGCGTGGAATTGATGTCGCGGTGGCCCATATAGGTGGAAAGGAAGCGCAGCCTTTCCTGAGGATTTACGCCGGTTCTGTACCATTCGAGAATCCGGTTCACGACCATTGAGTGCCGAAGATCATGAACGCGTGGCCCCGCCCTCCCAGAAAGAGGTTTAAGCCCGGCTTGGCGCATGACTTCGGTGATCATTTTGGAGACCATATACGAGCTGTGGCGGCCACTCGGATGATCATGCCAGAACAGCGCAGACTGCGGATCTTGCGAGGCGCCGGCGCCTCGTCTCGCGTCGACAAAAGCGCCCAGCTCGCTCAAGGCGCTGTCGGACAAAGGTAGAATTCTGGTCTTGTAGAACTTCGTGTCCCGGATCGTGATCGTCCCGGAATTGAAGTCCACGTCGCCGAGATTCAGCCTGGCAATCTCCCCGCGGCGCAATCCAGCACAATAGGCCAGAATTATCATGTGCCGCGCACATAGCGGACGGTAGGAAAACGTCCGCGTCGAGTAGGAGCGTGACACGTCGAGCATCAACCGTACGTCACCAGGGCTGAGAATATGAGGTTTCCGATAAATCCGCGCGACCTGTTGCCCAACTCGCGGATCGCACGGTCTTGGGAGCATCTTTGCATCGATGCGATATCGGGCCTTGGTGAGCATCCGCTCCGCTTTTTGGCATTGTGCAGCGTGATGCGGTGTGCGCTTGGCGGCCGCCCATGCGGCTACCATCTTCTCAATACTCTCTCCCGCCAAATGCGGACTAGCCTGAAGAAAGCGATCAAATCTGAGCAGAAGGTCCGCCTCTGTCGTGTATTTGTAACCACGATTGCGCATCAGCGTCACATGGTTCTGCATAAAATCGCCCAAGAAGCTCCCGAAGGGAGCCGGCCGACGAAGCGCCACGAGGGCATCATCCGGATTTGGAGACGCAATAGCCCGCCACACTGGTCTATTGCCCCTTGCACCATGTTTTAACCGAAGGTCAGCAATGGGATTTTTGTCAATCAGGCCACGTTTAAGCAGATAATCGATGAAGTCGTCGACGATATGTATTTCCTGTACCTGGGACGACTTCGGCCAAAAGTTTACCTTACGCTCCCTCATCCATTCGGAGAGCATCTCGCGGCTTAACGCCTGATGCCTTTGAGATACTCGCTCAAAGCTGCGGATAACGGACCGATAAGCTCTGAAGCGCTTCTCCGTCAATTTGCGCGTCTTCAGAAATTCCTCGGCCACTGTATCGTCGGTATCCAGCCACGCGCTCATGACCGCACCCCCGATCCCGGTACTTCAAGCGCCACCCCCCTGAGATCCTCAGTCGCAAGCTTGAGGTAGGTATTTGAGGATTCGACCGACCGATGCCCAAGCAGATCCCCAATGATCTTTTGCGGAACCGAAGCGCGAAGCAACTCGGTCGCGCGCGCGTGCCGAAAGACATGCGGCCCTCGCCTGCCGGGCAGATGGACGCCTGCCGCCGCCAATCGCCTCGACGCCACGTTGTAAACAGTCGTCATCGGGGTGTAGGGCGCCAACGCCAGAACAAATATATTGCGTGATTCTACTTGCGGGCGTCCATGCCGCAGATATTCGATTAAAGCCTCTCCGACCGCATCGGATAGTGGGAGAATAGAAAATGTTCCTGTTTTCCGGTGGCTAACGCGCAATGTCGCCGCTCGCCAATCCAAGTCATCTATTGAGATTCTAACAATTTCACGATCCCTGAGCCCATATGTGGCCAGGATTTGGAGTATGGCATAATCGCGCAAACCCCGGGGCGACTTGTCCTTCGCAGTTTCTTCCAGGACGGCCCTGATCTGGGTGCTATCGATTATCGAAGGTACGCCCTCATAGGCATAGATGCTCGGCCCGATGACAAGGGGAGCAAGATCGGTCAAAACAAGCCTTGCTTGATACAGGTATCGGAGCAACGAGCGGAGCCGCGCCGCAATTCCTGAAATCGATTTACGGCTCATATTGGAGCTACGCATGTCCATATATGCGTCTATGTCACTTACACTCAACGATAAGACGCTATTATCCGACCCCCGGTCCAATTGCCATTTAAGGAAGGTTCTTGCTTCCCACATATTTCCTCGAACGGTTTGATCGGTAAATCCTCGTTCGTCTTCCATCCATCTTCTGTAGCCATTAGCTAAATCACCGTGCAGCTTGGCGGACTCCTCCGCAACTTCTGACTGCGGCGGCCATTGCCCCTGTGCAAGGCTGAGGATTTTACAAATCGCTGTTCGGGGAAGCCTATCCCATCGTGGCGAAGGATACCGACCATATTTGGCTTCGAAGCACTCAGTCGCATACCGAATATACTGATCGACATGTGACGGGGTCACAACCTCAATCGGCAGATCAATCTCCGAAAGATAAATCAGAAATTCGGACGCGTAGAGAACATTGTTCTGGGCAGCCACTGGATTGTAGCGCTTCTCGGTCAAAGATCTGGACAGGTCAGCGATCAGCTCATCATGGATATTCAGCACGTTTGTCTCCTCGGTCGTTTCAGACACCGGAGACGTTCGCAACAAAAATAATGCGCAGCAACGCGGTTAGAAAACGGCGTAATTCTCGTGCATAGCTGACTTCCTTCGCATTATTCCAACCTCGCGATAATACGCCTTATGCGCAGCTGGGCATAAAGCATACCAGCCATTGGCAAATTCCACGGCCTCGTTCCAGTCATAGCCATGATCCGTGCGGCCGATCAGAATAGCCTGATCAAGTCGCGTGCCGCCACCCCGTGCCACCTTCGCTTGCGTGAAGGCGAAATTGCGGGCCTGCCGTTCGCATTCGGTTTGACGCGCAATCGCGTTCGTAACTGGCCGCATGGCGACCACCCGTTCGCGCGTCCGGGTCATGCGCAAATCCAGAGGGGCGTCGTTCGGGAGGTCGGGATAGGCACGCCAAGCGGCAGCGATCATTTCCGCATGCTCGGCGGTTCGGCCTCGGCTGATCCAACAGGCGGGATCGGATGCGATGAAGCTTTTGGTGTCCATGGGTGGCGTTCCTGATTGTCGCATGCGCCAGCAGGCTGGTCGCGGCAGCCCCATCATCCGTAGGATGGGAAGGCGTTGGCGGACCGGCGCCGTCAAACGGCGAGACGCGGCTTGGCGCAGCAGGGCAGCTTGAGGTCGCGGCAAACCCGGTCAGCCAATCGGTCCGGGGTGAGCAGCTCCTGAACCGAAGCCCAGTGGTTGCGTTCTCCTATGTGATCGTCGCGGCCCCGCACGCGACGAAAGCAGATTTCATGGCCAGGGCCAAAAGGAGAGATCGACAATTGCATCCACAGATTTTGGCCATGCAGGGTGATGTCGCCCGATACCGCCGGCCCCGCCGGGTTGGAACGAATGCTGTAGGCCCCCGGTGCAAGCCCCAACGCATCGGCAAAGCGAAGCAGAGCGCGGCGCCCTTCGGCGTGAAAGGTGCGTTTGGCCGGCGCGTCATACGCGACGCCGCGCTGACAAAGGACGGGCAATGTCGGGCTGCCGCGAATGGCGGCGATCTCCGTCATGCACGCCTGCCGCATCTCGGCCTCGGAGGCCTTGCTCGCGCACACGGTGCTGAAATGGCGGGCCAACAGAATGACGGCAGGATCGCACTCAATGTCTTTGCCCGCGTTGCGACAATCGGTGATCGCCGCTTCAAGCACGTGAAGTGTTGCGGCGATGGTCGTGCATCCGCTCGGATCAAGGGCCTGGGCGTGGCGAAAGGCAACATCGTAGCTCATGATGGGGTCTCCGGCTTCAAGCGCAGGGCGCGCTCCTTCCACCTCGATCCCCCTCCTCTTTGCCGATCTGGGCCAGCAGCCGTTTTTCTGCGGTTCATACCCCATCGGCAGTATGGCTTGCGCGGGCGATCGACATTAGCATCGCCGCGTCGCGCCGGGGGGCCAATGCCGTGGTTATGAATTTGATCGATTTGATACAGGCTGGGACGATCGACGTGCGATTGCCCAGCGTATCCCCCTTGGCCTCCGACGATGATCGCTCCGCCGCGCTCAATTCAACCGGCGTGCTGACGGTGATCGGCGGGGCGTTTCAGGTCGATCGCTTGGCCGCAGCGCTGATCGCCACCACCGGCAAATGCACATCGCTGGAAGGGCAGGTCACGCAACAGGTCGAAACGCGCCATGTGCTGGCGCAACCCTGGAACTACAATCGCATGGTCAGCGCCATCACGGCGCGGCGCGAGGAAAGGCCCGCGGGTCCCATCGAGGTGATGCGCGTCAGCGGCGCACGACTGCCAACACTCTATATCGTCCTTGCCGGTGAACATGAGGTGTTTGCGGCGCGACAGGCCGGCGATGAGCAAATCCCGGTTCAGATCCTGGGTGACTATCAGTGCGACTTCCAGAATCACTTCATTCAGTCGGGCCATCTCATGGACTTTTCGTCCGGAGAGCTCACCCCTGTCTCGCCTGAGGAACCATGGTCCGGCGCAGCCGAGTGGGAGGATGCGAAGCTCGCTCCTGACGTCATGCAGATCATCCAGGCGTTGGGCGTGCGCGTGATCGCCTCGGATCGTTCAGACCAGGATAAACGGGAGCGCGCGAACGGACATGATAATGACGGCTGACATCATGCCGCTGCGCGGATAGCCGTTCCTCCGAACGCATCCCTGCGACTATGGTAGATCTCGGCCGCCCATGTTTGGATCCAAGGCTCGACCAGCGCATCATGGTCGAGTTCACCCTGTTCGATCAAGGATTGGATCTCGCCCCGCGCCTGCGCGATCGCCGCTTCCCACCCATCGGCCGGCAGGGCATCCGTGATATTGGGAGCGTTTATGGGCAGAGCTTTTGGCGCATCGCCAAGCCGCTCGGCCTGACGGCCCAGCCAGGTCTCAAGATGGTCCGCAACGAAGCGGTCGGTCTTTGAGATGCCCCGGCTCAGGGCCTCGCGACGCGCGCTGGTGCCATAGGCCTGGCTGTCAATCGAGCGGATCCGCTTCCCGAACGGAAGCAGATAGGGAATGGCCGGGCCTTTGACGCCGAACAGATGGAGGCGGGTTGACGGCGGCAAGATCCGGTCGAGATGCTCGACCACCGCGATCAACCCTTCAGGTCCGGCGACCTCGCGACGGCACATGCTGCCGACACCGATAAGCGGCGCACGCTCGATCAATCCCCATAGCGCGTCGAGGCAGCGCTCATAATCGCAGGGTCGACGGCCCTGGATCACCGGCATCATGGTCGACAAGATACCATGATCATCGGCGCGGCGGCAGCATTCGAAATTGGCCGCGATGGTGCGTGACAGCCGTTCAAGCACCTGTGCGCGGTCAGCGGCAATTTCCTGTTCCACGCAATAGTCGGCGCTGGCCCACCATCGGAATGGAAAGGCGGCGGCAAGCGCCACATAATGGGCGATCGACCAGGGGAATGCTCCATAGCGCGCCGTCGCGACGAAACCCGCGCTGTCGAGATGAAGCGATGCCAGCGGACGAGCGTTGGCGAGCTGCCCGGTTCTCCATCTCGTCCAATCGCGCCATCCCTTGCTCGCGGAATATCTGGAAAGGCAGTTGGCCGAAATAAGCGCCGGTTGCCGTAGCGCAACCACGCGGTCGAGGATCGGCCCCTTGCCCAGATGCGGCAACCCGACGATGATCTCCATCGTCACGGCAACGGTTCGGCGCCGATCGCCGTGAAGCTGTTGACGATCTGGCAGCTGTCATAGCGCTCGGCATCGACCAGGGCACGATGGTCGATCATCTCATAGGTCGCATGTCCCAGATGATCGACGCTAAGCACCCGTCGGCCGATGACCCCGGTCTTCCCCTCCGGCACCCAATCGGCATGAGAGCCGAAGGCGGCGACCACCACGACCTCGCCGATCACGGCTTCATAGGCCGCGATCGCGCGCAGCACATGACTGTCGCGGGGCGTGACTGGCTTGCCAGTAAAGTCACTGTAGGCCTGCGGCCGCCAGGATCGAACGGTGTCGTGCGCCAGCAGGATTGCCGCGCCCATGGCCGGCCGATCGACCCGGCGCAGTTCGGCCTCGAAACCCAGATAGACGAGCGCCCAGTTAACGTCCTCCTCGTAGAAGGGCTCGTCGCGCCGGAGCGCATCGGGCATCGCCGCCTGCCGCTGCTCCGACAAGAGGATGCCACCGTGGCTCGGGGTCGACACATGCCAGATGCCGGGCGCGATCTGATCGGCGCTCTGGATGGCGCCCCAAATGCTCATGGTCGGCTGGGCTGAGGGTAGGAAGATCGTCATGTTGTACTCCTTTTTGCTTCACGGCTTCGCTCCCCCTCTCCTTCTGCCGGTCGAACCAAGCTTGACCCGGCGAATTGTTCTCTATATGTTCTTTTCCGAGGAGATGTGCCCATGAGCCTTGAGAAAGACATTCGCCGCCATTTTGATCTCGACATTGGCCTGCGCGATGCCGCGCTCGACGCGGAAAATCGGCCGACGCGCCGGATGATCGCCAACGCCTGCATCAACATGCCGGTGGAGGACGCCTATTATTCGGTGCGGGAACTGCGGGAAGCCGCGCAGTGGGTCCTTGATGGCGCCGCAGCGGGAAAGCGGAAGCTGATGTCGATCCTGTCGAACGACAATTGCGACGATTTCCAGCGCTGCATCTATTTCTGCCTGGCGGGCCGCGGGGTGATCGAGATGCTCGACGATCTCGAATGGCTCGAAACTCTCCTCGAACCGCGCGGGCGGGTCGCGGGTGAACAGATGCGCCTGAAGATCCCGACGATGCCGGTCAAACGGCCCTATGTCGCCGATGAACCGGACGGACCAATGATCGGAATGGCCGAGGATTTCCGACAGGGTCCATCCTGGTGGATGGACGAGGCGTTGCGCCGCTAGGCGTCACTTTCAGGCTGCGGGGTCGATCCGGCCTCGCAGCTTCCCGCCGGAACTCTGCATCGGATCCAGCAGGTTCAATCAGCCGATCAAGCGGCTTAATCCTTCGCCTTCTCCGGCTCTTCCCGGCGGCGCAACTCATTCTCGACCGCCTCGCGGACAAATAGCGCGAAGCGTCGGTTGCCGACCAGCGCATCGATACGGCTGATCGTCTCTTCCGATAGCCTGACCGTAGTCGGCTTCATTCCAAGCGGCCTTCGTCCCATTGCTTCGTCGCTAACGGTCATATCTGCAATCTCCAAGCCAAAGCTATTGACGCCACCGTTTATTTACATATACGACGTCGTTTATGCAATAAACGGTGGCGTATATTGCCATTCGGCCAATCCGCTGGTTGGCCCATCGCAATGGAATCGCCGCGAATCATGTGGAAAGCGCCGGGACCGTGCCCTGTCCATCCCGGCTTCTCCGCAAGGACCGCATCGGATGCGGAAAAGGAGGCGCATATGGATGAGTTTGATCCCCGCCCGTCACGCCGCGATCTTTTGCGGGCACTCACGGCCGCCCCGGTTGTGGCAGTCGTATCGCCCGCAAGCGATGCGCTGGCCGTGCTGCACACGCAGTATGAAGACCAGCCAGCCACCCTTGCGCGGACCAGGGAGGGCCGAAGTCTGAGCCGGTTCCGCTATCATAATGCAGAGTCCTTCTTGTGGGGATTGAACCAGGGCATCTGCGGCAATGACGTCGGCGAAATGCTGTATCGATCCGGCATTGTCGTCCAACTGGGCCTGTCCTCCTACTTGCTCGACATCGGCTTTTCCGACGAATGGAATGCGCGGCACATCCGTCTCGATGTCGCCAAGTCGCTTGCCTATGCCAACGCAACCGGCTTCGGGCATGGCTGCCCGGACATGGCGCGGTTAGCAGCCGTCCTTTCGCCATATTGGAAGTGGGGCCATGCCCATCGATTTGAAGCGCGACCGGACGATGGCGGCTTCACGACAAGCAAGGTTGCACCATTGCTTCGCACGCTGCTCGACCATGTCCATGATGTGACCGGCCATCGCCGCCCGAATGGTTGGCGGCGCGAACAGCGTGAGGTGCAGGCATGATGCCGCACACCCACCGGACATCAGCAATCTCCCCATTACCCCGGGAGACTGCCAAGACCCGACCTGACGCGGCGAGGCTGGTGGCCATCGACGCCGCCGTGAACGATCTGCCCGCGCTGATGGGCGAGATTTTCCTGCTGTGCCGAGATGATGATCTGTCCTTCGCGGAAATTGCGGGCCGCCTGTCCATCGATGCTTTAGCCGTCCAGGCGTGCCTCGCCGAAGCGCTGGCCATGGTCGCGACGGTGATGGACGGGGAGAAGCCCAGTCGCTCGCAAAACGCAAATATCGAGCCTGCGGAACGGGCGCTGCGACAGCGGCACCGCGCCTATTGCGAGCAGGCGTTGCGCATCCGGGGAAGGCGGGAAATCATAGCATGGGGCGATGCTGAAGATGACGACCTGCTCGTGAGGCAGGCGGTTCTGGCGACGATGCCAGTGCAGGTCCGCGAGGCTTTTCTGTTGAACCGGCTCGAGGGACTGAGCTATGCAGACATCGCTCGACGCCAGCGGACCTTCAAATGGATCGTCAGGCGTCGAATGTTGCGCGCCATTCGAGCCATTGCTCAAAGCCCGCTCTCCTATGCCGACTGGCTGAAGGAACAAGGGCGTCGCCTCACGACACCATCTGCAATTCAACATGATCATCCTGCGACGGTGCCGTCGAAACCCTGAAGGGTTGGAGCGCATCTCCGGTTCGGATGACGCTCACGGGGCAGAAGCCCTGATCGAAGATCCGCGATGCGATGCGCTCCGCATTTTCGCGGCTGCACAGGGCGCGGCGCTTGGGCGAGATGGGTTCATCCTTGGCGAACATGACATTCCCTCATCGGTGCAACAGGATAGACGGCCTCCCCTTCATCCGAAGACCGTCTTATGGACCCGGGTCGTCGGCACGATGAGCCAGTGCCGATCCATGAAGTGGTTGATATGGCAAAGGCTGCCACCTTGGGCGTCGCGGAAGCGCATGGTGCGGCCACGCTTTTCGACGATGAATTGATCGCGTGTCTCTCCGTCGGTGAACCGCAATGGGGATGCCAAGCGCACCCGGTCGCCGCTGCGGAGGGCACGGGAGCGAAGACGCAATCGGGCAAGGCAACGCCGGCGCCAATCGAGCGCATATTCGCTGTCAGTCGTCGTCAGCAGGCCCAGAATATCGGCGGGGCATTCTGCTTCGTGCGGCCCTGCGGATTCGCTCATATCCTTATATCCGAAATTCTCACCGCTTGGGCTGCGGGGACTCCATTTAACGAGACAGACGACAGCGAAGACCTCACCCGGAATACCGTTGGTGATGGACTGCACCGCTGCATAATAGACGCGGTTCCCTGGACAGGAAGAAGCCAGAACCCGAAGACCCTGCGTCGTGCCATCTTCCAATTCACGTTCATAGGTGAGTTGAGCATCCAGATAGGCGCTCGCGGTCTTGTAACCGCCCATCGAGCTGAACGGCATGGTGAGCCATCCCATGGCTTATCTCCTGTGTTGAATGTTAGCCGGTCAGGGCCAGTCATAGGTCGGAAGGTTGGCAATCGGCTCGCAGTCGCGGTCGAACTGATCCAGGTTATCCCGATGCCCTCGGCAAAAGCGAGGCATTCCTGCAGCCGCTTTGGCATCAGTTCACGGCTGGTCGACTTGACCCAGATGAACCAACCATATTCCGACCAGCGTTCGGCACGAGATGACTTTGCCATAGGCCTGGATCGGATTTCTGACCGGGAGGATGGACGACTTCGACATGACGGTCCAAGGCCTCGGCGACAGCTGGCGTAACATGGGCCGTCGAGAGGTGAAGCATTTTCGAGATTTCCAGGGCCATGATGTGTCTCCCGATCAGGCGGCCAGCGCGGCCGGGTGGTCCGCAGCGGCAGGCATAGGTTTATTGACCTCATCTGTGCTTTCGCTGAATTGTCGCAGATAGGTAAAGGCCTGCTCGGCCTTGGACGCCGCGTGGATGATCGCGGTCGTGTCCGCTTTCAAAACGGAAATCCATTGACCTACGTAGCTTGCATGACTATCATGCAGTTCATGGGGCAGTCCAAGATCAGCACAAATCAGACCTGAACCTATTTCGGCGACGAGTTCTTCGAAGCAATAAGCCTTGTCGCCAAATCTCTTGCCGAATACTCTTGCCAGGCGTGACGCGGAACCGGACCAGTGCAGGCTTTCATGCGCGCGAACACTGGCATAATAATCCATCGACTTGAATGATCGCGGAGCGGGCAGCTGAATATAATCCCGTGACGGATTATAATAGGCTTCATTGCCGCCATGGCGGACATCAGCGGGTATGGCGTTGAAGAAGCGATCGATCTCAGCCTGCCGTGCCGATGGGTCGATAGGTGTGTCCGGCAGGACCGGTGGATAGTAGAAGTCGGGCAGGCCATCGACCTGATCGCAATTATAAACGACATAGTGGCGCAGGAAGCGAAACTTGCGATCACGTTCCTCTCCGGTCGCTGGATCATTCTTCCTTTTGGTAAAGGCCGAATAATAGACGGAGAGCGAACCGGACTCACCGGACCGCACATTGCCACCAAGCTCCTCGGCTTGCCGGCGGGTCATCCAGAAGCGCGAGCGATAGCCGCAGGCGTCAGCAATCGCCCAGAGATAAAGATTATTGATGCCGGTGTACGGCGTGCCGCAATGGCGCAGCGGCCGGCCACCGGCGCCAGTGACAGCCCAGGGCCGTTTCCAGGGCGCCACACCTTCTTCCAGCTTGCGGATAATGAGCGCGGTGATTTCTGCCGCGACCTCGCGGCTTGTCTTCTTGGACGCCATGGCCGTTCCCCTAAGGTGCGAGGCGTGGACCCGCCGACGGGTCGATCGTGCCGGCGGGTCGTCGGGAGAGAAGGGGCGATCGATCAGGCCGCTTCAGCCGCGTCATCCACCGCTTCTTCTTCGGCGGTCTCATCGACCGCATCGTCTTGTCCGGTTTCGTCGTTCCGTTCGCCGGCCTCGGGGTCCTGAGCCTCGACCGATTCCGCTGGCTCGACGCTGTCGGCAGCGGTGTCGCGGAAGCGCATGATGTCCGGAACCCAGGCGAGAGCCGCTTCCTTCACCTCCGGTTCGACGATCGACTCGCCGGCGAACAGTTTATGGCAGCTCGCGGAGATCTCCGGCTTCTTGAGCGTCGCATGCCGCGCCATGACGGCCGGTCCCCCAACCTCATTGAGCAGCGCCAGCGTCGAGGCCTTGGGAATGCGATCGAAATAATTTTCCGACGTCGGCCGCCACCAATGGGCGGAGTCGATTTCGAGTATGGTACCGAGCCGATCGTGGAGAGGCACCTGCTCGTTGCGATATCCGGCCTTGGCCTCCAGCGACATCGCCACCGCGAAAGCAAGCCATGCCGCCTTGCTATCATCATCCAGGGCGCGGAATGCCTCGAAGCGATCGATGACCGACTTGTGATCCTTCCATGCGACATTGAGGCCATCATGGGCCTCGGCAAGATAATCGCGGGCATGGGAAGCAGGCACCGCACCCGAAACAGGATCCTGCGGCTTGCCGGCCCGGATAGTGGAGCCGACCGGGTCCGAGCCGTAACCGCGCTCGTCGACCATGCAGAAGATTGCATAGTCGAGCGCAAGCGCTGGTTCAGCCAGGAGGGCCGCTGCCAATATGTCGCGGCGCTGCATCGCGAGTTCATCATAGAGACGGGCGCTGAGTGGCTTGCCGCCGGGCGCGACATTTTCCGGCGGAAGGCTGGGCGCTGGGGAGGCACCGCCCCCGCCCGAGAGGCTGGTTCCCTCGCTGCCATTGCCAGTGCCCCTCCCCTCCTCGGCCTCGGTACGGATGGGCTGCTCGCTATAATAGCAGCTGTCGAGCTTCATCGCGCCGTCGGGCTGGAGGGTGAGGAAAAGGCCGACCAACGGCTTATAAGCGTCGGGCAGGATGGGAGCGCGATTGTCGATTTCCTGCCATTCGGCAAAGAGCGCGTCATCTTCGCTGTTGAGCGTATCGTAGGCTTCTTCGGCCAAATCCTCATCTTCGAGCTCGGTTTCGATCTCCTCGCGGCGCACCTCGATCGCCTGAAGACGCTCGGCCTGTTCCAGGGTCAGCTCGGGCTGCGGGAGATGGACGCGGTACAGTCCATGCGCCGCGCTATGGGTATAGCTGCTGGCAATCGGGCGGATCCAGGCAAGGCCGCTCTCTTCGCCCAGGCGCGCGGCTTCCGCTTCCATGATCTCGCCGGCGAGACGGTGGGCGATTTCCGGGTCGATCCAGCGATCGCCATTTTCGCTGAAGAGATCGCGGTCGATCCGTCCGCCTTCCGCCTCGTAGCGCTCGTGCCCGACGAGAATGGCGATCGCGTCGCTGGCGTTCATCGTCTCGTTGCTGATGGCACGGCGGATGGTATCGGCCGAGGTGTAGGAAATATTGTAACTGTCCCAGACGAGCAGTTGCTTGTCGCGATTTTCGGTCGAAGCGAAGGCCTTAGCCATATCGAGCGTAATCTCGCCTTCGCTGAGCGCGGTGAAGATTGGTTCGGCAAGCGAGGCGAGCCGCAGCCGGCCTTCCACGAAGCGCCGGGTGACACCGAAGCGTTTCGCGACCCCGTCGATATCGCCGCTCGTGCCGATGAAATGCTGGAAGGCCCGGCATTCTTCGGCTGGCGTCATCCGCAACTGCTGGAAATTGGCAGCGGTCGAGGTTTCGGTGAGTGTCGCTTCGTCGCCCTGGAGAACCTTCACTGGCACATCATAGGCGCCCGCATCAATGTCACCCTGTTCGGCGAGCAGCATGAGCGCGCGCAGCCGGCGGCCGCCGTCGAACACCTCAAAGGTGCCGCGTGGCTTCTTCGCCGGCGTGACCAGCAGATTCTGGAGAACGCCGCGCGCGTCAATATCGGCGGCCAATTGCGGGATCTGAAGCTGATCATCGGGCCGCTTGCGGACGTTGATGGGGGAAAGGCGGAGCTTGGAGAGCTTGATGGAATCGATCACGGGGGTAACTCCTTCTGGCGTCCGGTTCAGCCCGGACACCCTCCCCGCTCCCCCTTCCCTTTCATCGCATCAGGTTGGTTCGAGGATTTTCCCCAGGATCAACTCCGCTTCGGCCACCGGCAAAAAGACCCGAGTCCGAAACTGGATGATTTCAGTGAAGGCGCCCAACGATTTAAGCCAAGGCAACTGGGCCGCCGGCGCCCCGACCAGTTCGATACGCGGCTTGCCGTTCACGATCGCCCGCTTGACGGTGATCGCGAAGGGACGGACAAGGTCGACGCTCCGGCCCGACAGAACCGATTTCGCAATCTGGTCCGCCGGGAGATTGTCGGCACGATCCACGCCTAGCTTGGTGTAGAGGTGGGCGACATGTTCATCATAGACCATGCGGCCCAGCCAAGAGCGGCCATCGGCCGTGGCAATGCGGTTGACGATCAGATGATCGCTCGGAAGCGCTGACCAGATGGGCAGCAGCAATCCGGTCGCTATCCGGATGGTCTCGCGTTCCAGCGTCTGCGCAGCTTCATCGGCCTCGGCCGCCCAGCGCTCGGCAAAATCCTCGCGCAAGATGGGTTTCCAGGCGGTTTCAAACATGTCCGCTACGCGCTGATATTCCCGCCGGGTGGGCCGCATCAGCTCGACGCGGGGAATGGGCGTACCGTCATTCTCTTCCATCAGGGAGCGTGCCTGCACCTGTAGCGCCACCTTGCCGGACTTGCCGTTGATCAGAAACTCCGACGCATCATCGGCATCGGCGATCCGAAGGATGCGTTCCAGCGATACGGGCGTTCGGCGTCGGGCAACCTCGATGGTGATAAGATGCGAGGTGGCGCCGCTGAGCGGATCGGTGCGCAGCACGGTATCATCAAGGATGGTCGCATCATCAACCAACATGGTTTCGACGCCGACATCGAGCCGCCCCGCTTCGCGCGCAGCCGTGACACGGGTTTCGACCAGCGTCAGGAACTCGTCGAAAATCCGGTTCTGAAGATCGATGGGGAGCGCGAGCAAGCGATTGAGCCAGCGCTGGATCGGCGGCAGGTCCTCCTTCAATATGCCGTCCTTGTCGGTCAGTTCGAGCCCGGTCAGCTCCTCGAACTCGGTAAAGCTGACGCTCTGAAGTTTGCCGTTCACGAGCAGGTGGAACCAGCTGGTCAGCGCGGCACAGGCATATTCGCTCTCCAGATTGTCGGCAGGGTCGAACAAGTTTTGGCCGCCGGTCTGGCGCTGGCCGCGCGTGAGCGCACCCAGGCTATCGAGCCGCCGGGCGATCGTGCTGGTGAAGCGCAACTCGCCCTTGCAGTCGGTCGTGACCGGCCGGAACAGCGGGGAGCTGGCCTGGTGGGTACGGTGGGTTCGGCCGAGGCCTTGGATCGCCCGGTCAGCGCGCCACCCCGGTTCGAGCAGGAAATGAACGCGCTGCTCCTGGTTCACCACGTCGAGCGAAGCATGATAGGAGCGGCCGGTGCCGCCGGCGTCGGAAAAGACCAGGATGCGCTTGGTTCCAGCCATGAATGCCGCAGCGTCGGCCTGGGACGAGCGGGTGGATCGGCTTTCCAGCTTCTGCGCGCCACCGCCGGTCGATACCAGCCTTTTGGTCCGCCCGGTGACCTCGGCGACATGGTCATGGCCGAAATGCTCCAGCAGCCCATCGAGCGCGGCCGCGATCGGCGGTAGCGCGCAGATATGCTCTATGAGCCCGGCGCGCGCCGCTTCGGCCTGTGGGTTATAGACAGGATTACCATGATCATCGGTCATCGGCTCCGATCGGGCGGTGCCAGTATCGTCGGTGAAGACCCGCATTTGGCGCGTTGGAAAGGCGCGTTCGAGATAATCCACCATGAAATCGACCGGAGACAAGTCCAAACTAAGCTCCGCCCGCTCATCAGGACTGAGCGCTCCAAGGCGACGATCGAGAATGGACTCTGCCGTGGTCACAAGCTGCAGCACCACCGATTGACCCTCGCGCAAATGGTGATCGACCGCAGCGATCACTGTCGGCAATTTCATCGAGAGAAGCACTTGGCCGAAGAAGCGCTGCACCGTGCTGTGCAGGCGCGACCGCGCCGCGGCATTGGCGCCGCTATTGAGGGTCGTGTTCTCAAGGCCATCGACAACGCCGGTCTGTTCAAGCGCCGCCTCCATATTGCGATGAATGACCGACCACGCCGAACTATAGATGTCGTAGATCTCGATCTGTGCCGGGGTCAGGCTGTGCTTGAGCACATCATATTCAACGCCGGCGAAGCTCAGCGCCCGGCAAAGGTAGAGGCCCATGGCCTTCAAATCACGCGCCACCAATTCCATGGCCGCAATGCCGCCCTGACGGATGTCGGTGATGAACCGTTCCCGATCGGCGAAGGCCGTTTCTGGTCCCCACAGCCCCAGGCGCACCGCATAAGCAAGATTGTTGACCTCGGAGGCGCCGGTGGCCGACGCATAGAGGACGCGAGCGAGCGGAAGATGGTTCTGGAGCCGGACGCCGCAGATACCCTGTTGCGATCCAGCCTTGGCGCCAAGAGCCCCTTCCCCGCCTGCCACGCCGCCCATCTCATGGGCTTCGTCGAAGGCTATCACGCCTTCGAAATCAGCCCCTGCCCACTCAATGATCTGCCGCAAGCGGCTATGATCGGATCGCATCGAGCGGAGGGTCGGATAGGTGACGAACAACACCCCGTCCTGGAGCGTGATGGGCTCGTCGATCTTCCAGTTGTTGATCGGCTGGATATCGGCTGCGACGCCACCGAGCGCAGTCCAGTCGCGGCGCGCGTCTTCGAGCAGCGGCTCATTCTTGGTAACCCAGATGTTGCGGCGACGGCCGGCGAGCCAATTGTCGAGGATGCAGGCGGCGACCTGCCTCCCCTTCCCTGCCCCGGTGCCGTCGCCCAGGAAAAAGCCCTTGCGATAACGGTCGCCATCTTCGGCTATGACAAGGCCAACGCCCTCCTTGTCAGGCCTGGAGCGTCCCGGCTGGAATTGCGACCAGGCGTGGCCGGCATAGACGACGGTTTCGAGCTGGGATGCGGAGAGCAGCCGTTCCGTGACGGTCCGTTCGGGCAAATGCGGGACGTAGCTTGGGATGGGCGCCGGGATCGACCCCATGGCGATCGACTCCACCAGTGCGGTCGGATGTTCGCCGGCGGATGTGAAAGCTATACGGCTGGGCCGATAGGGAAGATAGATGCCGGTCTGTTCGAGCAGCGGCGCCGGGATATCGAGCGGCGTGTAATCGACCGGCAGGACATCATTTTTCACCGGCGCATGCCAGGGTCGTGGCGCGGGCTTGGTGCTTTTGACCGCGCGGAACAGGGAGATGCCCGCGCTACGTTTGGGCGCGGGGGCCGTGACGGTCCGAACCTCCGAGCGCGCAGCAACCGTGCAGCAATCTAGGAAATCCGCAACGGAGGCCCGCTGGATCGTCGATGGAACTGTGCCGCCCGGCACTTTGTCGATCACGAACAACCTGACGGCGATCGATGTGCCATGCTTGGTGTAGCATTTTTCCAAGCGCAGCGAGGTTCGCACGCTTGTATCGCGCAGGGTGGTTTCGAACTGGTCGCGCATCCGACCGTTGTTGCTGAACCAGTCGGGCATGATAGTGACGAGTCTTCCACCTGGGCGAAGCATCCTGAGCGCGGCCTGGAGATGACGAACGGCGGCATAGTCATCGGCACCGCGTCCAAACGAGCGCGCGAAAGGCGGATTCATGAGAACGAGCGTCGGCCGCTCGATTGATGCGAGGGTGGAATTGAGCGTCGCCCCGTCATGGCCGGTGATGCTGGCATGAGGGAATGCGGAGGCGAGCCGCGCGCGGCGGGCTGGATCCAGTTCGTTGAGGTGCAACGATTCATGTGGACCGCACTGGGCGATCAGTAGGCCGTTGCCCGCGCTGGGTTCCAGGATGATGTCATCGTGCTGCACATCTGCGAGCACCACAGCCAGCGCAGCGATATCGACGGGGGTGGAGAATTGCTGCCAGGCAATCTGTTGCTCGCTGCGCACCGTCTGGGTGGGCAAGCGGTCAACCAAGGTGATGGCGGCTCGCACCTCGGTCAGCGATGATGGCGGCGTCGGTTGCCGCACCAGATGCAGCGCCAGCGCATGTTCAAGGATCTCGAAGCTGTCGCGCTGGGTCCAGCGGCCGTCGGCATCGCTTCCGCCGAAGGCCTGCACCATGGCATCATTGAGGTGGCGACGTGTTATCGGTTCATTGCCGTCAAGATGGCGACAAAGCAAGTCAGCGGCCTCGCGGTCGGCGCGGGCGGTTGCCTCGAACAGGTCGGTCATGAAGATCTCCGAAGGTTGGCTGCCCTCCTGGCAGCTGCACCTTCTCCCGATCCCCCTCCCCTTTCCTGTCCCGGACCGTATCAGCCAGGAAGGTTCGCCCCCTGCTCCATGCGGGCGGCGAGAAGCTCGGCCCAATCACCGAAATTCACGGACGGCGGAGCATGGTGGATAGCGAGACGCGGCCGAGCATAGCGCTGAGCGGCCACGTTGGCGGCACGGAGGCCCTCAGGATCATTATCGTGGGCGAGCATCAGGATCTCGACATGATCAGGGATGATCAGCTGATCAAATCGGCGCGCGCCGAGGGACGCCCAGCAGGGAATGTTGCGCAGCAATGTGAAGGCGCGGGCGTCTTCGAAGCCTTCGGCAATCCCCAGAATCCGGCGAGGATATCCACCCTGCCACGCACCGTGCCGGGGCGTTCCCAGCATCGCCTTGTGTGTGTAGTCAGCCGTTTCCGGGTCGAGGAATATTCGCTGAATCGCCGTCAGTTGCCGTCGCTCGCGAACTGCGACCAGCAAAGCGGGTAGGAACTGGGTGTGAGGTTTGGGCAAATAGGGACAGCGCGGATGATAGCGGACATCCGGCGGAATCGTGGTGAAGTGACGCCGCGCCAGATGGCGTTCGCCAAGCGTGTTACGAACGTCCACGGCCTCGTTCCAGACGCGAACGGCGTTGCCGGTGCCAGCCCGGCTTGTCGTTTCAGGTGGCGTTCCGCGCTGGGTGATGCGAACCCGGGTCAATTCTCGAAGAACGTCCTCACGGGTGCAGCCGGCAAAGCAGGTGACCAATATACCCCGATCGCCCTGCCGAAGGGATAGACTCGGATCATTGTCGGCATGGGCCGGGCACCGGCACATGGCAATGGGACCGTGCCACCTGCCACCAAGGGCCTGGACCAGATCGACGAGTTCCTGGGATGGTTTGTGCGCAATGAGGGACATAAGCATTTCTCCTGCTCATGCCCCTCCCCCTCTTCTCTCTTCAGAGGTGGCCTGGCAAAACTGGACAGTGAGCTAAGTGGATTTTCTGCCTGACGGCGGCCAGGATGGCCGCGAGACAGGAGCAGAGATGAGCAAACGACCCCGCCGGAACCACAGCCCGGCTTTCAAGGCGAAGGTGGCATTGGCTGCCGTGAAGGGCGAGAAGACGCTGGCCGAGTTGGCGCAGCAATTTGACGTGCATCCGAACCAGATCACGACGTGGCGTAGCCAGTTGCTGGAGGGCGCAGCAGGCGTGTTTGGTTCGGGCAACGCGTCGGAAACGGGCGAACCGCCGGTCGACGTGAAGACGCTGCACGCCAAGATCGGCGAGTTGACGCTGGCGAATGATTTTTTGGCCGGCGCGCTCGGGAAGGCCGGTCTGTTGCCGAGCGCAAAACGATGATCGACCGTTCGCACAGTTTGCCGCTGGCCCGGCAGGCGCGGGAACTGGGGATCAGCCGGGGGAGCGTCTATTACCTGCCCAGGCCGGTCTCGGCGGCGGATCTAACGATCATGCGGCGCATCGACGAGTTGCACCTCGAATTTCCATTCGCAGGCAGTCGGATGCTGCGCGATCTGCTGCGGCAGGAAGGCATCGGGATCGGCCGCCAGCATGTCGCCACGCTGATGAAGAAGATGGCGATCGAGGCGATTTACCGTCGCCCGAACACATCGAAGCCGATGCCAGGGCACAAGATCTACCCCTACCTGCTGCGCAAACTGCCGATTGTGCGGCCCAACCAGGTCTGGGCGACGGACATCAGCTACATCCCGATGGCGAGGGGGTTCGTCTATCTCGTGGCCATCGTCGATTGGTTCAGCCGGAAGGTCCTGGCTTGGCGGGTGTCGATCACGATGGAGGCCGACTTCTGTGTCGAAGCATTGGAGGAAGCGCTCGCGCGCTTCGGAAAACCGGAGATTTTCAACACCGACCAAGGCAGTCAGTTCACTTCGCTCGCCTTCACCAGCGTGCTGCACCGGGAGGAAATCGCCATCAGCATGGACGGACGGGGCGCATGGCGCGACAATGTGGTGGTCGAGCGCCTGTGGCGCTCGGTGAAATACGAGGAGGTTTACCTCCGCGCCTACGCCGCGGTCAGCGAAGCCCGGGTATCGATCGGTCGTTATCTGAACTTTTACAACGCAAGGAGGCCGCATTCGAGCCTTGGTGCCCGGACCCCGGACCAGGCATATTTTGACAACCTGCCGCTGGCGATGGCAGCATGAGCCAAAGGCCAGCGAAGCTAATTTGGCCGCCGATATGGGGCGTCACTCCGGTCGGGCTACGCCCTCCCTACATGACGCCCCATATCGGCAGTGCGAGCAAAGAACCGGCAGACGATCCACTTATCAAGTGCCGATCCCTGTTCAGACCAACCCGGCCACCTCTCTTCCGGCCTCGCTACGGCCATGGCAGCTACAATTCGCGCGTGCCTGGGTCCGGTGCCAATGACCAATAACCCTTAATATGAGCGTGCCGCGGACGCTCTTATTAAGGGTTATTGCTGCAAGCCTGAATATGGATTGCTTTGCGTGCCGGTCCCATCGGCGAACGCGGCGGTAACATCTCCTCGATGCCGATACCTGCAGGACGCGGACGGGCTACCGCGGCAATCCTCTAATGCATGAATGAAGGGGGCCGCATCGCGGCCATGGCGCGCATTTGCGGGCGAAGGGCAAGTTCGGGTTGGATGCAAATAGCTTCTGCGCAATCCCCACGAAGGAGCGCGTCGATGGCCTTTCGTGCCTCTGGCTGTGACCGATGGAATGGATAGCCGGCGTCGTTCGACGTCCTCATTATGCCCTCTCCTACGAGTCGTTGGACGGGGAGCATAGGTCCAGCAAGCGCCATGTCGAAGCATTATTCGTGAGTGTGTCGGCGGCGGTTTCCATCGTCTCGTACACGTGAGCGATGAGCGTTCCCGAGTACCGGCTACGACTGCCTACGAAAGCAAACCGGCTCGGTCACGATGGACCATTGAATATTAAGATTATCACTGTATATTGATAACCGAGATATTCGAATGGAACAGATGATGGCATCGATCCCCAATAGCGAACTGGCCAGTCTCGGCATTGAGGCGCTGGCCGGTTCTGTGCATGAAATCCGCGAGCGGCTGAAGGGGGCGGACGATGACCAGATCGTTGCGCTCAAGCTCGACCATGGCAGCAAGCGGATTACTGCGGCATTTGCAGAGGCCGTGCGCCTCATTGCACCGATGATCGTACGCAAGATCGCTGATCAGGAAAATGCGACGCTCGAAAAGCTGGTCGACGCCCTTGTCCCACAGGTTCCGTTGCCCGAGCACCTGCTGACCGAAGCGAGGATGAACGCCGAAGCGCGCAAGGCGGTTCTGGAAAGCGGAGAATGGTTGAGCGCTGCCCAACTATCAGAGATTGCTGGTTTTAGCGGACAAAATGCCAGCGCGCAGCCCAACAAGTGGAAGCGCGAGGGCAAGATCTTCGCCTTGCGGCGCAATGGCAGCGACTATTATCCTGGTTACGCCCTCGATGCAGATGCGGGCTATCGCCCTGTCAAGCAGCTCGCGCCAATCCTGAAGCTGTTCGGCAATGATTTGGAAGATTGGGATATCGCGGTCTGGTTCGCGTCTGCGAACAGCTTCCTGGGTGGCGTGGCGCCGAAGGATATTTTGGCGAGCGCGCCTGACCGCGTGCTTGCGGCGGCCGAAGACGAGATGGCAGGGGTGCTGCATGGGTAAGGCCAAACGTCCGGCCACCCCAATGTCCAGCAAGTCCACCGCTCCTGATGTCCCGACAGCGACCCGCGCGGCTGCCGGCATTGGTGCGACGCGGTTGATCAAGGCACCGCCGTCGGACCTCGATAAGTTGGTGAAGCGGACAAGCTGGACATCTGGCGAGATCATTCATCGTGTCCATCCAGATGTGTACACGGCGGATCAGTTTAATCCCGGTCTCAACGGCAATGCGCGGTTCAGTCCGATCTGTGATGCCGCCGGCAATCCTATCCCAACCGTCTATGGCGGCACGACCTTCGAGTGTGCAGTGATGGAAACTGTCTTCCACGATGTCCCCTTTGCAGCGGGCCTGAAGACAGTCGCCAAGCGGAAAATCCGGCATCATCATCATTCGCAGCTCATTTCAGCTGCCGAGCTGACGCTTGCGAACCTCACCAACAAGGCCCTGCGGAAGCTTGGTATCCCACGCGCCGATCTGATTGACACGGAAAAGGATCTCTACCCGCAGACGCGAGCATGGGCCGAAGCGGTTCATGCCCAATGCGCCGACGTGCAAGGCTTATGCTGGGTGTCTCGCCAGGACGACACTGCTCAGGCGATCATCCTCTTTGGGGACCGGCTTGCGCCGGGTCTTTTGACCCTTACCGCGCCATCGGTTGACCTTGTCGGAGATGACGCGACTTATGCGGGACTCGTCAAATTGGCCGACGACATAGGGGTGAAGCTTATCGGCAGATAAGCCGCCGCTGGTTGGAGCGATCAAGTGCCATCGGTCAAACGATTTTCAGATGCGGACTGGATTCTTTGAGAAGGTGAGCCGCAGCGTATCGCTGCGTGACGGGGCTATTGTGCTGCTTCGTCCGAACTCGCGCAAAGCATCCTCACCTTGGCACATGGCCAACCAAGGGACGAGTATGCGGTGATTTGTCCCCGTCCTTTCGCGCCGTGTGCATGTTGAGGCGGGAAATCAGTACAGGGCATTGCCTTTCGCACCTTCTGGGTACGAGGAAAGGTGGCTGCAGATACAGGTGGTTCGTGGCAAAAGAGCATTTTCGAACCTTCCGTCGCAACCTAGTTCGGAAAAAATCTCCTAAACCGGCAATTTATTGACAACCATAGCGATGCTTCATATTTTATTGGCAACCGTACTTCGCGAATGATTCGGCTGGGGCTCCTTTATGATTGATACCGTTTCCAACCTGAAGGCCATGGTCGAAAACGGTGAGGCCCTTAGTGCCCAGTTGAAGAAGGTCGCTTTTCGACCGCGGGCCCGGAAAAATCTCGAATTGACCTTTGGTCCGGGACGCGCAGCGGATTTAATCGGTCGCACTCCCGAGGCGTTGACTAAGGCAGAGGCGAAAGGTCGGCTGCCGGCCCCCAAGATTGGTGCCAACGGTCGGCGCTATTACACGCTCGAGGATCTGACGCTCATCCGTCAGTCTCTCGGGATCATTCCGGGAAAGCAGGCACATGAGCCTGCGGTCGTTTTAGCCGTTCAGAATTTCAAGGGTGGCGTCGGGAAAAGCACGATCACCAAGCATCTGGCCGATTATCTTGCGCTTCAGGGGCTAAGGGTACTCGTCGTAGATTGCGATCCTCAAGCCTCGACCAGTTCCTTGTTCGACGTGGACCAGGAAGAACTCTGGGATAGCGACGAGACGCTTGCGCATTTCTTGGCTCCTTCCGCGCCGCTCAGCGAATTTCGCCGCACCATCCGTGATACCGCTTGGCCAACGACCAAGATCGTCCCGTCGAGCCTAGGCCTGGGTGAAATTGAGTGGCACATGGTCGCAGGCGCGGAAGGGCGCGAAGAGATCATGCGTAGGTTCGGTTTGCTCAGGGCCGGTATCAGTCAAGTTCGCCGCGAATTTGATGTGATGCTACTCGATCCACCTCCAGCAATGGGATTTCTCGGGATGAATGTTATGGCCGCTGCGAGCGGTCTCGTTGTCCCGGTTCCGGCCCGGCAGCTCGATTTTCTATCGACAATTCACTTCATGACCAACATTGCCGACACGCTGGAAGCTCTCAATGAATATAACATGGGCGTGAATTACGACTTTATTCGAGTTGTTGCCTCAAATTACTCGCGATCCGCCGATGGGGAGGCCGGTATGCTGCGTATCTTGCAGCAGATGTGCGGCACGAACATGTTGACCAATCCCATTCTAGCGTCTGAAGAAATCAAGAATTCGGTACAGGAGTTCCGGTCGGTCTATGAGTCCGACAAGCCGATCTCCTCGCACAAAACCTTTACCCGTTGCCGAGACAACCTCGATCTGGTTTTTTCGGAGATCCTTCATGTGATCCGGCAACAATGGCCCTCCACGAGTCTGACGGGTTTTGGCGATCAAAATATGCTGGATGGTGAGGCCGCATGAGCAAGCGCGCGTTATTCGACGAAGTCATTGCCAATGCGGCTGCAGAGCAAGGTGAGAGCACGTCCGCTGCTGAAGGGCCAGCCCAGTCCCGCGCCCGCAAACCAATGAATTTCGCGACGCGGCGGCTCGATAATTTCGAAGAAGCCGCCAAGATGCTAAAAAAGCCGGCGATTTCGCTCAAGCCTGATGAAGTGTCGATCTGGCCGGGCAACGCACGGGACTATTCAGCCCTGAGCGAAGATCGAGTCCGCACGTTGATTGACTCGCTCGTCGCGGAAAATGGGAACCGAATTCCTGTCATCGTCCGTCCGACCCCCAATGGGGAGAAGCGCTATGAACTGATCACCGGTACGCGGCGGCATTGGGCGATCGCCTGGCTCAATGCCAATAATCATCCCGAGATCAGCCTCTATGCATCGATCGAGGATCTAACCGACGAGGCAGCATTTCGCGTCGCGGATATCGAAAACCGTGAACGGGAAGATATCTCCGACTACGAACGGGCGACAAATTATCGCGAGGCCCTCAAGTCCCATTATGAAGGCGTGCAGCGCCGGATGGCCGAGCGACTGAAGCTGAGTCCCGGCACGCTTTCCCGCTATATTGCTCTTGCCGAGATGCCGCAGACGATTGTCTCTGCCTTTGGCTCACCGCGCGATCTGACTCTCCATTTCGCGAAGCCTCTCCTGCCTTTGATTGATGATCAGGAAAAGCGCCAGCGAATGGAAGATGCTGCCCGCTCGATCGCAGAGGAACAGAGCCTCAAACAGAGTTTCGACGAAGCGATTATCCCCGCCAATGAAGTGGTGACGCGGTTGCTGTCTGCGGCGAACAATAAGCAAGCCCGGGCACGGAGGCAAAAGCAGAGCCTTCTTACGCAATCGGGCCGTGAATTCGGAGTGGTCGAACGTGATCGCGCCAGCGAGTTGATGATCAAGATCGTTCCTTCTGAGAGTTCCATTGACGAGCTCATGGAGAGCTTGAGGGCTGCCATTGAGCGCTCCAGGATTTGGGCAAAGGGTAAGGCGTGAGGCAAGCTCAGCGCCCATTTGTCAAATGCACAAAATGGCCGATTTGCCGTTTAAAATCATTATGTTCGCATGGATGTTGCCGACGGCAACATCTTGCAGCTTTTAGCGTTCGAGCGTTTTAGAAAATGGTGGAATCCCCCCCTAGTCTTGGCCGGCAGGTCCAGCTCAGTTTTGAGATGTTCACGCCCCTGCCAGACTTTGGGGATATATCGTTGCGCGACTATCAGGAGACGATGCAACGCCCCTTCTTCTCGCTAGCGAAGAAGCGCGTGAAGCCGATCCAATATCTTAGTCCTAATGGCCAGGTGAGCGTCCACGTTTCAGCCAACCCGCACTACGGGATGGCGACTATATGGGACGCGGACATCATGATCTTCTTCGCATCCTATTTGAACGAGCAGCGGCAGCGCTCGAACAACTTGTCTCCTACGATCCGCGTTCATCCAGCGGATATTATGAAACTGATCCGCCGTGATACATCCGGGAGAGCCTATGAGCGGATGCGCGACGCGCTCGATCGGCTGCAGGCCACCACCATAAAGACGAATATTTGCGCGAAGGGCAAATCCAGGGAAGTGACTTTCTCGTGGATCGATAGCTGGACCCAGTTGATCGACGAGCGACGCAATAAAGTCCTGTGCATCGAAGTGACGCTTGCAAAATGGTTTTTCGACGGCGTCCTGGACCAAAAGTCCGTCTTGACCGTCGATCCCGCGTATTTTGATCTTAAGGGAGGGATAGAGCGTTGGCTCTATCGCGCTGCACGCAAGCACGCCGGCGGTAATGGTGCGGAAGGCTTTACTATCGGTTTCGACACACTTCTTCAGAAGAGCGGTAGCGAGCAAACGTCAGCTAAGTTCAAGGCGTCGCTGCTGGCCATTGCGCGTGCCGATTCCTTGCCCGAATTGCATCTAGAGGTGCTGGACGAGAAGTCGGCCCATCCAAAGCTTTGGATGGTAATGCGCAAAGACTGGCAGGGGAAGGCAAAGCCTCAGCAAGTTCTACCCGCCCCTTCCGCAGCAGAACCAAAACGAGAGGTTGTGCCGGCCACGCGAACGCGGAGCGTTAAACGCCTTGCGGAAACGCTAATAGATCCCGAGGATCTTGTTTCCCCGGCCGACATGGCAGCCTTGGTTGCCAGCACGGCAAATGGCTTTCGCGTGTCTTCACAAGGGCCAAAAACCCTTTCGCCCTCCCCTGCCCCCGTTTCATCTGCAAAGCCGGCAACCCGGCGCCGCGGTAACCGTGCACAAGATGTAATCGATCAGGAAACCTACACTGCCATTCGCCGGGATTTCCCAGGCTGGGACCTCGACGTTCTGATGGCGAGGTTTGATAATTACATTGCAAACAACCTTACCGAATTGCCGGCGAATTATTCCAAGCGCTTCTACTTTTTCATGAAGAGCCATCACCAGCGGAACAAGCACACCTTGCCCGGCAGTTAACCGGCTTAGAGGGTTTGCAGATGACTTAGTTTGCGTCCCATCGGTTGGAAGTCGGCTTCCTCCCGCTGAAAAGATGCCTCTCGGCAACTCCTATTAGATCAGAATGTACGGTTCATCGTGCTATCGCGGATAGCGGAAATGCCTCATATTTACCCTGGTGCTCCACGCCCAACTGTAGAGGATGTCCCCTGACAAGACCTCCGTTACGCCACTCTCAAGGCCGTGTCTGATAGCACGATGCGAGCATGCGTCAGGACGACGTCAGTGCAACGGGGCTGATATCTGCCCCCCTCCCCTTTCCGGCTCTTATCCTCTTCGAAAATCGAATAAGAATTCAATGGCTCTCTCGAGTACGGCTAGTTGGAAGCCGATGCGCAATATCTTTGGAAACACCAGATAGACGATTATTTCGTTCACAACGGGATACAGAAGCTATGAATCTGACCTCAGCCAGCAGCCCCAAGGTTTCTAAGAACAAGAAAGCGCAAAATCCATTATTATCGTGTTTTTTCAATGAAATAGATAAGATGTTGCCTTCGGCAACACGAGCCTTCGCCCCCCCCCCCCATGCCTCCCCGGTACGTGGTCCGCTTCAAAGTTTGTGTTAGTCGATTTGAGGCATCGCTCCCGACTAAACGATTGCATCCACCAGCGCTCAGCGGCTTAAGTAAGTCAAGCAGGTACGAGCACCCGATTTCTCGTAACGCGGTGCGATGATCTTACGACCGCCTGCCCATTTAAGCGTGCAATCTCTGCGTCCCATTTGGTCACGGTAGCCGAACGAATTCTACGCTTATGCCTGTTAGGCGAATCCGGATGCCCCCTGCCAAAGGGCGAGTTGCCGGTTATTAAAGCGGGATGTTCCGCTGATGCTGCAGACAAATAATTAGCTTCCACGTCGGCTATTATCAGCGCCGCTATGCACAATCTTGTCCATTGCTGAAGCTGCTCGCATGGCGACTTCCGAACCCTGCCTCTACGTTTCAGCATTCTGAGCGAGATCAGCGACCCTTTGCATTGGTATAGCAGGGGAACGCTTACGGCTCCCCCAAGTTTATTTGACTCAAAACCCCACTTCGCAATGCGCGTTCAAGGAAGGACTGGCCTGTAAGTCGGTCACACCGCACTTCTTCATTTTACCGCACGGCCCACCCAATACACTGCCATCATGGTAATCGATGCGTCCTCAGGCTCCAGCACATACACGTCTCGGATCGAAAGTCCCTAACAGGACTGACGCCGCGATTGACTATGCAATCGCTACGCGTGATCGATCCGCGGTCTGACGGCAGGAGAGGGGGAAGTCCTCATTTAGGCACATTAATACCTAGGGAGATCGAGAAATGCGAACTGGCTGAACCCTGCAACGGTAAGCCACCTGCAAGAAAGATGTTTGACGAATGTGACAGCCCGGTGCCTGATAGCACGATGAACATCCACAAGGCATTTTTGGATCGGCGGAAAGCTCATCCCCGATAGCACGTTAGAGTCGTTCACAACTCGTTTTCGGCAATGGTGGGAAAAGCCGAAACAGCAAGAAAACTGATTCGAAGCCGGGGCTTAGCGACGAAAGTAGATAGGCCACGACTGCATTCCATCGTGCTATCAGAGCCAGAGTGTCGCCGCTCTCAGTTTAGGCAATCGTGCTATCACAGAAGCCCGATCGTGCTATCGCGCCGCTGAGAACGTGCCATCACGGATGATCTATCGTGCCATCGCGCCGACCCCAAAATCTGCGAATCGTGGAGTCAGCACGATTCGCATCAGGTGCGACTTCTCTTAACTCTCTAACTTCTCCATAATCCCATAACCATGGCGCCTACGGCGCTGAGATTTGAGTTTGAATTTTTAGATGAGATTACCTTCATAAAACTTCTCGATGTTCCTCCAACTAGACCGCTGTTAGAGGTAGCTCCCCCCGCAAGAAAATCCTCCGGTTTACCCCGATGAGGGTCGCTGCGCCGTAAATGATGCTGGCGTTTGAGGCATCTGACGGTCGCTATGAATGGCCACAATACGCCGCACCTTTATAACGGCCTTGCATCAATCAGGCAGCGTGGCACAGAAGAATTCATCAGTGAGCTGCTTTCCGCTGCGGACCTGGTAGCCACCCGAGGCGGGGGACGGAATACTTTCCTAGCTACATTGATCGGCCTAGCGAAAACTGCATCTGATGAACTTATGAAGTCGCCTTAATCTGGGAAGGACCGTCGGGGGACCCGGTCGATCGGACGGCCACACCAAAGCTGTTACGATAGAATGATGCAGTACCCCTCCAGTATTAAGAAACCTCACGTGAACAGAGCGATCACGCACGCGTCGTTACCCAATTCGATGCAACTCAGAAGCGGAGCATGCGAACAAAACATGAAATATCCCTAAAATGCTGTCAGAAGGCCGTAGGACGCATCGAAATCTTTCAGGTCAAATGGTAAGGGGTGCCCTCGTTTTGGCGCTCACAGGGGCTCTGGCGGGACGTGATTTTCACCCTCATCATCCCAAATTGTGGGCTCAAAGAGGTCGATGACCGGCGGCCGAGATCGGGCGGGGGAGGGGGCCACCCCGCTGACGGGGATCGTGTAGCTGCGAAAGCTCGCCTGACCGGTCCGCTCGATGAGCAGTCCCTCGGCCTCGGCGGTCGCCAGTAGCTTGATCGCGCCGGCGGACGTCAGCCCAAACTGCTTCGCGACCTGGCTGCTGGTAATGGCGGGACGGGCCATCGCGAACAGGATCACGTCCTTGAGTCGTCCGAGCCGTCGGCGGTCCGCAAGATGGAGAGCGGCCCGCTGCGCATAGCTTCGCAGTTGCACCTCCAGGTCGAGATGGGCGTTCGCCCCGGCGACGATGGCTCCGAGCCAGAGGTGGTCGAGCTCGTGGCCTGAAGCGATCTTCCAGGGACCGCCCGCGCGTTGCAGGCCGAGGGCTGTCAGTCCACCTTGCGATCCGTTCCAGCGCCCCGGACCCCAGCGATCGCCGATCAGCAGGCTGGCCACGACATCACCGCGGGCGAGGGGCGCGAACTGCCGCCACAGCGCGGCGATCCGGCCGCCATGGAGCAGGGGAGGGGAGGGGGGTAGTACTTGGCAGGCCTTGCTCCAGGCCTCGATTGCCGGTAGCATTTCCCATGGCTCGCGGCGGCCCGGGATGTGCTCGTCGGAAGGACCGGTTTCAGCACCGAGCCACGCCAGCAGGGCAGAGGGGTCGGCCATGAGTTCGTCCAGGGTGATCGGCATGCCGATGGCGTGCTTCCAATGGGTCAGGTCATAGGCACTGGTGATGGCGCGTCCTCGGCCGTTGATCGTGACCGCGTCCTCGGGGAGTTCATAGGCGTCGATCCCGGCCAGGGCTTGCCGCTCAGCCAGCGCCATGCGCGCCTTCCAGGGCAGGCGGACGGGACTGAGCCGGAGGCGTTCTTCCACCCGTGCGAGCGCGGTTTGCGCGTCGGCATAGGCAAGGAGCAAGGCCGGATCGAGCAGGGGAGGGGAGGAAGCCATCATTTTTCGCCAAAATCTCGCCTTTAATGGCGAGGTGTATCGTTCCAGACTCGATTCATTAAACGGCCTGTTTGTCTGGGTTATCGGATCAGATATTAAACTGAAAGACGTTTTTAGAAAGTCTGTTGGTGCATCTAAAATATTGGATCAATGACAAGGGCCATTATCATTGATCCAAAATGTTGTTCGCTATATGATTTTGCCTTCGATTTGTACCAATATGAGCGGACTGGGATGACTGGCGAAGGCAGAAGACCGTTGCGCGGGCTGCGCGCCTTTCTCGATCCGGCCTTCGAGTCGGATCATACGCCTGTTCCTTCGGTGGAGCAAACGGACGTCGCTGGAAGCGCGGTCATGGGCGACGACCAGCCGATGGAGGACGGGCAAGCGGTATCGGTCCGCGCAGCGGAGGGCAATGTTGCGCCCTTGGTCATTGAAGAAGCCGACCCATCGGTGGCGATTGGACCGCTCGCGCCGTTGGCGACCGCCGAGGGAGTTCGGCCGACCACACTGGTCCTGCCCGCACCGGGCCAGCGTTGGGCCTATGGCGCGCGCCAGCAATATGTCGCGCAGCGCAGGGCGGAGCGCGCGGCGGAGCAAGCGCTCACCCCGCTCCAGCGGTTCGAAGCCGCTCTGGCGATGCTGCCGACCACGGGCCGGCCCGCCGCGAATCTTGATCTGGTCGAGGCGACGCTGGCCGCCATGGCCGCCAACACGGTACGCGGTCTGCTTGCAGACATGGCGGGCTTTGGCGAGGCATGTCGCCGGTCTGGGGTGAGCGCGCTGCCAGCGCAGCCTATTTCGGTAATCCAGTATTTAAAGGCGCGCGGAGCGGGGGAGGGCAGTCTCGCCAAGGCGAAGCCGGCGACGCTTTCGCGCACCCTCTGGGCGATCGCGACCTTCCACCGGCTGTTCGATCTGCCCGACCCGACCAAGGACAAGCTGGTCGCGCTGACGCTCAAGGCCTTGCGCCGCGAACTGGGAACCGCCCAGCGCCAGGCGCGGCCGTTGCGCTACAAGGGTTCGGTCAGCGACGTTTTTGACGGCGACGCGCGAGGGATGAGCCTGAAAGCGCTGCTCGACGGATGCCCCCACGACGAAAAGGGGATGAGGGACCGGGCGTTGCTGTCGGTCGCCTACGATACGGGCCTGCGCGCTTCCGAATTGGTCGCGATCGACATCGCCCATATCCAGCCGGCTAGTGATCCCGACACCCGGTTACTGCATATCCCGCGCCATAAAGCGGATCAGGAAGGGGAGGGGGCAACCGCATTCCTCTCGATGCGGAGCACCCTGGCCCTGAACGCTTGGATCGCGGTGATGGCCGATCTGCTGGGCGTTCCTGAAATAACGAAGGGACCTATCTTTCGGCGGTTGTTTATCAAGCGCTTGAAGGCGGTCGATCCCGCTGTGTCGCGTGCTGCAGCGCGCCGGGAGGCCGCCGCCACGCAATGGGGATTGTCCAGTTTGATGCCAGAAGCCAAGGCAGCGCGGCGCACTGGCATCGATCCGATGACGGCCGTCAGCCTGGGCGGTGCCGCGTTGCAGCCGCAGGCGGTAACGCAGATTTTCAAGACGCGGGTCCAGGGGGCCTGGGACGCAGGACTCTTACCGGATTTGAGCAAGGACGAACTGGCCCAATGGGTCAAGGGGATCAGCGCGCATTCGACGCGCATTGGGATCACCAACGACCTGTTCGCGGCGGGTGAGGATATCGCCGGGATCATGGATGCACTACGCTGGAAATCGCCCAAGATGCCGCTCAGCTACAATCGTAATCTGGCAGCGGAACATGGTGCGGCGGGCCGTCTACTCTCCAAACTGCGTTAGCGGATGTCGGGCTTCGGGTTGTTGCCATAATCAATCATGTAGCGAGGGTGGAAATCCCCCACGACCTTCCCGCCTATTTACAGCTCCGCGCATGCCGCCGGCGATGCGCAGATGCGCTTCTGTAACAGGTGGCACAAAGCGCGGCAGCAGATTCTCTCTCACTCAGGGAAAGGCGTCTGGCAATCGACCGATTCCGCCTCGCGACCGTCCACGGATCGGTGATCAGGATCGTCTGCTCCATGCTATCCGCGTTGATGATCATGAACCGGCATTTTGGTAACAACAAATGGCTTGTTAGGAATTGGTGATCATCAATGGCCTCGAGCTAAGGCGCAAGGCTCTACGAGTGGGGTGCGGACCGTTAAATGAGCCGACCCGAGCAGCTTAGGTCACAATTAGCACCGGTGGATACGGTGCTGTTCACCCACAGGTTTCGAGCTTCGCACGACCTGGCAGGATCCTGTCGTGACGTGAGATGCTGGTGTGGGAATGTCTGCTCTGCCAGCGCAGGAGATGTTTCGTCTGCTTCGATGGTTGCGTTTGCTGCGATTATTGACCATATAGGCCGAGAGGAGACGCGCCATGACCATGCCCGCCTTTGCGGAAGAAATCGGTAGCCGCTTGCCCTCCGCTGGTGAGAAGGATGCTGCCAATCAGCTTCGCAAGATCATTGCCGCGCATGCCGCCGGCGATGCAAAATTGCGCCTCCTGGAAGAGGGGGACAAGACCCCCACCGAAATCACACTGACACCCGCCATATCCCAATTGCTGATGGAACTGCTCAGGCATATCGGCAAGGGAGACGCAGTCACCCTCGTGCCGATCAGTCAGATGTTGACGACCCAGCAGGCTGCTGACGTGCTCAACGTGTCGCGGCCCTATCTCATCTCCCTTCTCAACAAGAAGGAGATTGCCCACACATTGGTGGGGCGCCACCGGCGCGTGCGCGCCGAGGATTTGTTTGCTTACAAGCGTGAGCGGGATGGGATTCGCTCCAAGGCACTCGACGATCTGGCGGCGGCCGACGCCGAATTGTTCTGATCCTTGTTCGCCAATCGCTACACGGCCTTCATTGATGCCTGCACGCTTGCCAGCGTGCTGCGCAGAAACCTGTTGCTGACATTGGCGGAAGCGGATTTCTTTCGCATCAGATGGTCGGCGCCAGTTCTAGAGGAAACGGGCCGAGCCATCGCGAAGATACTCGTCAGCAAGGGGCGATCGCAGGCGGAAGCGGAGGAAATCGCAGCAACCCAAATTTCCCGAATGCGTCAGGCATTTGGCGAAGCGGAGGTTGTTGATTTCGCTCATCTCACTCCGCTGGTGGAGGCCCTACCGGATCCGGACGATGCGCATGTGATCGCTGCGGCCGTAAAGACTCAGGCCGCCGCGATCGTGACGGAGAATCTCAAGGACTTCCCGGAGGCCCTGCTGGAGAGCTTGAATCTGGAAGTCCGGTCGGCAGACGACTTTATTGCCGATACCATCGCGCTTGATACGGGCCGCGCCGTCGCGGCAATTCGCCGGATGCGCGGGCGCTTTCGCAGGCCCGAAAAGTCCGCACATGACCTTTTGCTGGACATGGAGGCGGCAGGACTGGTGGCCACCGTGGACGCTCTTCGACCGCATGTGGGATCCCTCTGAAACTTTGAATTGAACGCTTTGACGCAGGGAAAATGCTCGGACGGACTTGGAGAGTGGAATTTGGAAAGGCGGACGTTGATTTCCCGCTTGCCATGCACCCTCACAGTTTGACCAGGCTGCCGTACTTCATTGAAGAAACCCCTCTGGCCGATCCCGAAGCTGATCGAAGCGGTCGGCGATCGCGATCCAGCGGGCCACGCCCGTCTCATCACCCGCCACGGCCAGCGCAGTGACACGCTCGGCTATATGCTCGTATCGCTCCGGTGAGGGCCGCCTTGCAGTGATCGGCTGATATTTCGAGATGGCACCGGTGCAAGCACTGGTGTTTGCACCGGTACAAGGGACGGTGCGATGAGTCAGATGACGGTAATTTCGGGCCCAGAACGGCGGCGCGTCTGGACCGACCAGCAGAAGCGCGAACTGGTCGCTGCGGTTTCGGCGCCCGGGGCGAACGTGGCGGAGATTGCCCGCCGTGCTGATCTGCGGCCGAACCAGATTTACAGATGGCGGCGGCAGATGGAGCAGGCAGCGCAGGGCTTTGCCGAGGTGCAGGTGCAAGCCGATCCGGTGCCAATGATCGGATCGGCGATCACCGTCGAGTTCGAGCGGGCGATCGTGCGCATTCCCGCTGGCGCATCGCCTGGGCTGGTGTCGGCAGTGCTGCGGTCGGTCAAGCCGTGATCCCAATCCCCTCCGGCGTTCGGATATGGATCGCGACGGGGCACACGGACATGCGGCGCGGCATGCGTAGCCTGGCCCTCCAAGTGCAGCAGAGTTTCGGGCGTGATCCCTTCGCCGGGGATCTCTACATTTTCAGGGGACGCCGCGGCGACCTCTGCAAGATCATCTGGCATGACGGCGTGGGCATGTCGCTTTATGCCAAGCGATTGGAGCGCGGGAAGTACATTTGGCCCTCTGCGGTGGACGGCGTGATCGCCATTTCCCCCTCGCAGATGGCCTGCATGTTGGAGGCGATCGACTGGCGTAATCCGCAGGCCACATGGCGCCCGACATTGGCCGGATAAAAGCCCCGGCATGACCTAAAAAGCTAGGGATTCCGGTGCTTTTCCGCTATGTCGTTGGCCATGGGGAACGAGGCGCAAGCAGAGATCGACAGCCTTCGCGAGCGGCTTGCCGCTGCCGAGGCAGTCGCCGCTGAAGTTGCCCGCATCAAGGCGATCAACGCCGACCTAGAAGCCCGTAACGCCCTTCTCGAACTGCAGAACGAGAAGATGCGCCGCACCCTTTTTGGCCAGCGGTCCGAACGCACACGCCATCTGCTCGACCAGATGGAACTGACCTTCGAGGAGTGCGAGACCGCTGCCAGCGAAGATGAGCTTCTGGCTGCCCTGGCAGCGGCGAAGACCAATGTCGCACCGTTCGAGCGCAAGCGGCCCGCGCGCAAGCCCTTGCCCGAGCATCTGCCCCGCGAACGCTTCGTCATCGCCGCGCCCGAGGCATGCCCCTGCTGCGGTTCGGATCGGCTATGCAAGCTGGGTGAGGATATCACCGAGACGCTTGAGGTCGTGCCGCGCCAGTGGAAGGTGATCCAAACCGTTCGGGAGAAGTTCTCCTGTCGCGATTGCGAGAAGATCACCCAACCGCCGGCACCGTTCCACGTCACGCCCCGCGGACTCTTTGGCCCGAGCTTCCTTGCGATGCTGCTGTTCGAGAAGTTCGGCGCGCATCAGCCGCTCAACCGCCAGCGGGATCGTTATGCCCGCGAGGGCGTGGACCTGAGCCTTTCGACCCTGGCCGATCAGGTCGGCACCTGCACCGCTGCGCTGATGCCGCTCTATCTGTTGATTGAGGCGCATGTCCTGGCCGCCGAGCGACTGCATGGCGATGACACCACGGTGCCGGTGCTGGCAAAAACCAAGACCGATACGGGCCGGATCTGGACCTATGTCCGGGATGATCGGCCATTCGGCGGGCCAGCGCCGCCGGCAGCGATCTTCCATTATTCCCGTGACCGGCGAGGCGAGCATCCCGTGGGTCATTTGCGCAGCTGGACGGGCATCCTCCAGGCCGATGCCTATGCCGGCTATAATGCGTTGTTCCATGCCAACAGACTGCCGGCGCCGCTGACCCGCGCCCTATGCTGGAGCCACGCGCGCCGTTATTTCTTCGAACTGGCCGATGTCGCCGCGCAGATCAAGAAGCGCCGCAAAAAGGCCGTCATCTCGCCGCTGGCAGTGGAGGCGGTCCGCCGCATCGACGCGATCTTCGACATTGAGCGCGCCATCAACGGCAGACCGGCCCAGGAGCGTCTTGCCTTCCGCCGGGAACTCAGCGCACCGCTGGTTGCCGATCTGGAAGAATGGATCCGGGACAATCGGTCAAAGCTATCGAAGAACAGCGATGTGGCCGAGGCCATGGATTACATGCTCAAGGCATGGCCGGCCTTCGCCGCGTTCCTCGATGACGGCCGCATCTGCCTTTCGAACAACGCGGAGGAACGCGCGCTGAGAGGTATAGCATTGGGCAGAAAATCGTGGCTCTTCGCTGGTTCAGACCGCGGCGGTCAACGCACGGCCTTCATGCTGAGCCTTATCGGCACGGCAAAGCTCAACGACATCGATCCGCAGGCCTGGCTCGCCGACGTCCTCGCGCGCATCGCCGACATCCCCCAGAACCGTCTCCACGAACTGCTCCCCTGGAACTGGCGCGCCGCAGAAGATCAACGCGAAGCCGCCTGATCCGCGGCCCTCACCGGAGCGATACATATGCTCTGGCGCCTGTTCGCCAAAGCGCCGCTCGATAGCGAGCGCCTCGGCCCATCGTTCCTGCTCCGGGGTCACAGCAGCGTCGCGGCAGACGAGGGCGCTGAGCGTGGCTTGTTCCATGGCTCGCTGGTCCGCTCCATGGCGATCAGTTCATCAGGAAAGCAGCGCTCTTGAAAACCTAGGATGTCGTCAAAGCTGCCATGAAGCCATTGCGCATATTCATGTTCATGCAGGAGAACCGGCATTCGGTCATGAACCGGGCGGATGGCCTCATTGCAGTCAGTCATCGCGCCGGAGAAGACCGGCCCCCATTCCGGGCTGTCGCGCCACAGGCCTGCCCAGGCGAAGATGGGACTATCACGCAGCGAGAACCAGCTCCGGGTCTTGGCCCCAGCCTTTCCTTCAGCTTCCGCAAAGTTTGTGAGGGGAATGAGGCAGCGAAATTCGGGTTTGCGCGCAGCGCCGAGCCAGAAGGGCTTGCGTAAGTCAGCGATATTGTTGACCGGCTTGGGCTTGGACTCCGGTTTCATGCCCTTGAGGCGAACCGGCCAGCCCCAGGTCATGCTTTGAAGGAGGCGAGTGCCATCCTGCTCTCGCACCACCATGCCAGGCGTGCCGGGATAGACCTCGTCGGGCGCGTTAAACTGGGTGACCGGCGCCGCCACGCCGAAATGCGCAGCCACCTCGGCGGCGGATTTGCGCACGGTGTAGAGGTTACAAATGAGGCGATCCTCCTTCGTTGGAGGAGCAGCGTAGCACCGCGGATCGTCTCGTCAAAGCGGGCCTATGTGTTGAGATAGGCAGCGACAGCATCGACGCTGTTGCCCACCGCCTCCACCGCTTCCTCCAGTTGCTCTTTGCTGGCGCCGAAGCGGTTGGTCCAATATTGTACCTCATAGTCTTCGCCGAGCGCGATGCGCGAGCTGTCCTGCGGCCCGCGTGCGGTCTTTTCATTAGCCATTGCCTGCGCCTTCATCATCGTTGCCCGGTTCAACGCAGAAAGACGTTCGACGTTTCGTGCTGTGATCGACCGGCGGCCCTTGGATGTCCGGCAGAAACGGAACGACTCGATCAGGCGGCGAGTAGTAATGTTGGGCCGCGTGCGAGAAGCGGCCGACCAGGAGCGTCCATATCTGTGAAGATCGCCACCTATAATGTAAATGGGGTCAATGGCCGGCTACCAGTGCTGCTGCGCTGGCTTTATGAGGCGGAACCCGACATTGTCTGCCTCCAGGAACTCAAAGCCCCGCAAGAGAACTTTCCCGAACGTGCCATTCGCGATGCGGGCTATGATGCCGTCTGGCACGGTCAGAGCCGGTGGAACGGCGTCGCTATCCTCAGCCGTATCGGCGAGATCCACGAAACCCGTCGCGGCCTGCCCGGCGATCCCGATGACGGGCAGAGCCGCTATATAGAGGCTGCGGTCGGCGGCGTTCTGATCGCTGGTCTGTATCTGCCCAATGGCAATCCTCGGGCCGGCCCCAAATATGATTTCAAGCTGCGCTGGCTCGACCGGCTGCACGCGCATCTGGCATCGCTCGTTGATCTGGACGCGCCGGTGGTGGTCGCCGGAGATTATAATGTCATGCCCACCGACCTCGATGTCTATGCGCCCGATCGCTGGCGCGATGACGCACTCTTCGCGCCCGAAGTGCGCGCGGGCTATCAGCGGCTTCTCGATCAAGGTTGGACGGACGCGCTTCGGCACAAGCACCCGGGCGAGGCCATCTACACCTTCTGGAAATATTGGCGTGGCGCGTTCGAGCGCAATGCGGGACTGCGGATCGATCACCTGCTGCTGAATGCCAAGGCCAAAGCCCGGCTAATCGCGGCCGAGGTCGATACCGCGCCGCGTGGATGGGAGAAGACGAGCGACCATGCGCCGGTCTGGATCGAGTTGAAGGATAAGGCCCGAAGAAAGAAGCGGAGCTGACGTCTCAAAGGCTCATGGCCGCTCATCTTTTAGCGGCACGGCTTCTGGCGGACCCATGGCGAAGGAATGGCTGGCTGCATAGCAATGACAGGCGCGCGCGGCGGCGCGGTCGGCTGCCCCCGGATCTGCCACGCATTATCTCATCGGTAGGGCGGCCTTAACCATCGACCTGAGATTACTGCGCCATGGAGAGACGAAAAACAGATGGTCGCAGCGCTCGAAATCTTTCGGTCAAGCGCAGCATTCGTCCTCGTTTGCCCGATGCCGTGTACAGGGATCTGGTCGCCCCGCTCTTCACCATGAGCATGCCTATCGCGGGCTTCGGCCTGCTCTATCTGTTCGTCGGAACGCTCATTTATCTCAAATGGCAAGATGGCGTGATTGCGGCTCTCACCGGAACATCTGTGTTGGTGACGGCGGCCAGGCTTATTCTGATCGGCGCCTTCCATCGCGCCGGGGGCGCCGGACAGGAGATTGTCGCCCTGCGAATCTGGGAACGGCGCTACGCTGCGCTAACCTATATCTTCGCGATGCTGTTGGCTGGCCTCAACATCCGCGCGCTCATTGCCCATGCGCCGCTTATCCACATCGGAACCATCAGCCTCATTTTTACCTTTGGCGCGGGCATCGTTTCACGAAATGCGAGCAGGCCGCGCCTCTGCGTGATCAGCCTGATGCTGGCGGTTCTGCCAACGGCGGTCGCCATGATGGTCCATGCCATGACCGAATATGACGAGCCGCTCCATGCCGAGTTTTTCGCGCTGGAAGGCGTGCTTCTCCTGGCAGTCGGCTTGATGAGCCTTGATTCCGTGCACCACCTTCATGCCGCTTCGGTTGAGCATCTGACCACCCAACATGATCTTGCGAATCTGGCCCGCCACGACCCGCTGACAGGGCTGTCCAATCGCCTGGCTTTGCGTGAGGCCTTTTTCGCCAGCCTGGAAACATCGCGCAGGTCAGGCGATCAGCTTGCGATCCATTATCTCGATCTCGATGGCTTCAAGGCCGTCAATGACGCTTATGGTCATCCAGCGGGAGACCAACTGCTGGTCGAGGTCGCCCGCCGGCTCATTGCGACGGTCAGGACGGACGACGTCGTATCGCGCCTCGGGGGCGATGAATTCATTCTTGTCCAGAGCCACGTCCAGCATCAGGATCAGGCTGAACTGCTGGCGCGACGCGTGATCCGGCAGCTTAGCGAACCCTATATGATCGCAGGCGTCGAAATGCGGGTATCGGTGAGTGTCGGCATCAGCATGGCCCCTCAATTTGGCCTGGACCTCGAGCGCCTGATCGGTTGCGCAGACGCCGCCCTCTATCGTTCAAAGGCACGCGGAAAGGCCCAGGTCCATTTTTGCGGTCCGGAGGACTATCAGGAGATCGGTCGGGCGGTCGCCTGAACGCGTCAGCCAAAAAAAAGGCCGGCCAAATGAATGGCCAGCCGTACTGAGTTTTAGGAGAGGATGCCTGAAAGGCAGGGCGCATATGGCGCCAAATGAACGATCCGACAAATGCGGAGGCTGCGACGCCGGGTGCAGCTTTTGCAATCAGTGCAATATGCGGCTGAGAGGGCGAGCTTAGCGGCCGCGATAATGCTGTTTCTCAACAGGCGCGGTGACTGAGGATGAGTCCGGTAGCATGGAGTAGGACCGGTGCGACCCGAAGGCTTAGCTCATCGGCCGGTCCATGATCAAAATCTCAATTTACGCTACGGAATGCAAATTTGCTGGGCTGCGAAAATCAACCACTTACCGCATCTGCAAGGGATTTATGAACTTGGATTAAAGTTAAGGCGCTCCCAGAAATCTGAACCCTATGTTAATGACGAGTCGCGACCCGAAGGCTCTGGTTTTCAGAGACTTCTACTGACCCGGCCATTCATTGAGAGTGGTCGGGTCGTTTTTGGTTAAGTGCCGGACCGAAACGGTCTCCATTGCGACCAACGCGATCCGGACCGGCAAGGCCGATATAAGATTGGAGTGTCAGCCGGGGAAACGGCTTGTCTGCGTTACCGTGATCGAGGAAGCCGATCAGGATTGGGTATGTTCATCGCTCAGGGCTCCGAACCATTGGGCATAGGGGGTGTTACGGGCGAGATGCCGATTATAGTCGGGCGCGCCATCCCCCCACCACACGGGCCCGCGCTCGCCGAGCTGGTGTTTGACGGCGTCCACTGCATCGCGCGCGCTTCTCTCCACGTTGGCATCCTTGGCACGCAGCGCCTCGCCCACCTGCCTTCGCGCCGTCATCAACTGATGGACCAACTTGGCCCGCTCGGCCTCGCCGAGGGCAGGGTTGCTCATCCGCCAGAGACGGCCACGCACGACAAAATATCGCCCGTCTGGCGTAACCGGATATTGGGGCTTGGCGTGCCTGCCTGGCATCAGGCCGGTTTGAGGCTGCGAAAGGTGATCGACCAGCGCGGTTCTTCTTGTTCGGTGATGCTATGCTCCCATGCATGCCGGGCTTCGCCCGCCAGATGGTAGATGGAGCGCGGCTCCAGCGACACCGTGCGGCGCTCGAACCCATCCGCCGTTCGGCGCCTGAAGCGCATCGGGGCGGCGCCCCCCAGCGAAATGCCGACGACATGCTCGAACACCGGCCGGTCCTTGTGCCAGCCAATGCCCGCGCCCGGATCGTATCGGATCAGCAGCGCCTGGACGAGCGCGTCTGGCGGCAACGCAGCAAAGCGGGCGGCACGATTGCGCAGCGGCAGCAGCCAATCTGGCAGGGGATCGGCCGGACCAAAGCTACCCCGCTCGAAATCATAGTTCCAGCCATAGCTGCGGGTGAGGCGCTTGCCGGTCCATTTCTGGAAACGGAATGGCGCCAGCGGTGTGGCATCGATCCGGGTGATGAGTTCTGCTTCTTCCGCATCGGAGAGAAAGCCCGGCTCATACCGCAGGCCCAGCAGAAGCGGAGGCGCGAAAAGGTCGATCTGGTGGGCAGACGCCATCACAGGAGCGCCAGCTGATTATCTGCAGAGGGCGGACGCTTGCCGCTCCGCCAGAGATCCTCGGTTTTTTCGACGCGGAAACGCTCGGCCGAAAAGGGCGGACGGAACTGGAAACCGATCACGTCCCGGATCTCGCCGTGGAGCCAGGCGTCATATTCATGAGGGTCGAGCAGCACCGGCATACGGTCATTGGTCGGACGCACGGCGTCATTCGCTTCCATCGTCATGCCGGCATAGACCGGACCTTGTTCGGGCATGTTCCGGCAAAAGCCCGCCCAGGCCATCAGGGGCTGGCGCTTTAAGGAAAACCAGGTGCGGGTCCGCTCACCCGGTACGCCGTCGGGATTGGCGAAATGCGTCAGCACGATGAGGCAGCGATAGCGCGCATCCTGCGCCATATGATCCCACATCGGATTGGTGAGATCGGCGACCAGCCCGATGCGGCCCGGTTCCTCGTCGCGTTCGCGCATCTCGCGGGTCAGGCGGCTAAACCCCCAGGTAACGCCGCGCATGATCCGCCGACCCTTACTCTCGAAAACCACAAGGCCAAGCGCGCCTTCGGTGGTTTCGAACGGGAGCTCGATTGGCGCGGGCATATCTGCGCCGAAATGCGCGGCGACCTCGCTCAGTCCTGCAGCCATGCAATGGAGCCTCGACATGGCAGGCCGATCAGTTTGGCTTCTGGCCGTCGTCGGCGACAGACATGAAGCGGTCGAGCAGAGCGTCGATCGGATGCATGCCGGTTTCTTCGAAGGTCGAGCGCAAATTCTGGGCTTGCTGTCCCAGCATCTTGCCATAGGCCTCCCCGCCTTTGCGTAGGCTTTGCCGCGTCGGGAACTCAGGCGCCTGCTCCATGATGCAGGCGAGGCCCATCAATATGCCCTCGACCGCAAGATCGGGATCGACCGTCTGCTCGCTGTCCCGAACCGCTGACCCCAGGACCAGCTCCAGTGTCTGCTGGGCGACACGAAGCCGCAGGGCCTCCTCGCGTGGCAAGGTGTCGAGACCTTCGATCGGGATGATACGCGGGGTCATGCTTGGGCCTCCTTACCAGGGAATTTCATCATCGGTGACAAGCGCGGGATCGTGGCTCGGATGATAACGCGGCGGCGTCGATTCGCGCTCCGATTCATCCGCATGTGCGAGGGGCGCTTTTTTTCCGGAGCCTCCTCCCCATGCTTCAGGCTCAATTTTTTTCGCTGCACAACCATGGGTTTTCCCGCTTTGTTTCGAGAGCGTACCGCCGATCCTGAACGAGCAACGACTCCAGTGCGTTGACTCATACTGTAATTGGAACAAAATAGGAACAATCCAACCGCGAGCCACAAGGAGGCCCTTCGATGATGGAAAGAGGGGCGCGCCCCCGCGTTGCTGCCCTGCGCGCCCAGATTGCCGAGATCGAAGGCACAGAGCGTAGGCGCAAAGAGGTTCTGCCATTTGGCTTGGAAATGGTCGATGCCAAACTGCCCGGCGGTGGTCTGGCGCTAGGAGCGCTGCATGAAGTGGCTGGCGGCGCGCAGGGCGTGACCGATGGGGCGGCCGCCGCCCTGTTCACTGCCGGTATTCTTGCGCGGGTGAGCGGTAGCATCCTCTGGTGCATGACCGAGCCCGACCTGTTCGCGCCAGCGATTGCGCAGGCTGGACTTGATCCCGATCGCGTCATCTATGTGGAAGCTCGCGATGAAACAGCGGTTCTCGCCTGTTTCGAGGAAGGACTGCGCCATGGTGGATTGGGCGGTGTGGTGGCGGAACTCGCGCGCCTGTCGATGACCTCCTCGCGGCGTCTCCAACTGGCAGCCGAGAGCAGCGGCACCATTGGAATAGCGATCCGGCGCTGGCGGCGCCTGGCCGAGGCGTCGGACTTTGGCCAGCCGACGGCGGCCGCGACGCGATGGCGGGTGACAGCTGTTCCATCCGACCCACTGCCGGTGCCGGGTGTCGGCCGCCATCGCTGGTTCGTTGAGCTCATACGGTGCCGGGCAGGAGAGAGCGCCGATTTTCTGGTGGAAGCCTGCGATGCGACAGGTCGTCTCGCTCTTCCTGCCGACCTGGCCGACGGATCGGCTGCGTCGCAGGCTTGGGCAGAGCGCGCCGCCTCCTGACGCGCCGCTGATCCTTGCTGGCATCGACGGGCAACGCCGGGTGGTCACCGCGGCGAATGCCGCCGCGCGCATGATCGGTCTGCACACAGGCATGGCGGTCAGCCAAGCGCAGGCACTGGTGCCTGATCTCCTCATCCTGGATGCCGAGCCGCAGTCGGACCGGGACGGGCTGGAGCGGCTCGCCGTTTGGTCGCTGCGCCGCTACGCACCGATTATCGCGGTCGATCCGCCCGATGGGCTGATGCTCGATATCACCGGCGCTGCCCATGTCCATGGCGGCATCATGGGCCTGCTCAAGGACATCGTGCAGCGGCTGGCCGAGGTGGAGACGGTCGGGCGCGCGGTGTGTGCGCCGGCCTATGGCGCGGCGCATGCGCTGGCCCGCTATGGCCCGGAACCGCTGCGCGTTATCGATCCGCTCGACCTCGAGGAGGCGATTGCCGATCTGCCGCTGGTCGCGCTGCGCCTGGACCAGGCCATCGTCAGATCATTGAGCCAATTGGGCCTGGAGACGATCGCCGATCTGGAAGCCATGCCGCGCGCCTCGCTCGCGCTGCGCTTTGGATCGATGCCGGGGCTGCGGCTCGACCAGGCCTATGGCCGTGTCGCCGAGCCGTTCGAGCCAGTTGCAGCACCGCAAACCATCGAGGTAGAACGCCGCTTTGCTGAGCCGATCGGCGCGCCTGAAACCCTTGCCCGCTATACCCACAAGCTGGTCGATGGCCTGTGCCAGCAGTTGGAGGAAGCGGGCGTTGGCGCGCGCAGGCTGGATTTGCGCTTCCACCGGGTCGACAACCGGGTCGAAGCCATCCGGGCAGGACTCGCCAAGCCCAGCCGTGACAGGAAGCAGATGGGACGGCTGCTCTGCGACAGGATCGAAACGGTTGATCCTGGCTTTGGGGTCGAGAAGATGGTGCTTTCCGCCCCCCAGGTCGAGCCATTGGGGCTTCGCACCATCTCGCATCTGGGCGAAACGCCGATGCCCGATGTCGCCATGCTCGTCGATATATTGGGGAACAGGGTAGGGGAGGAGCGGCTCTACCGGGTGGCCGCGCGCGAGAGCGATATTCCCGAACGCTCAGTCACCCGCATTCCGCCCATGGCCGATCCGACTTTGCTGCGCTGGCCTGAACGCTGGCCGCGCCCGGCCCGGCTGTTCAAGCGGCCCGAGCCGATCGACACCATGGCGCTGCTGCCCGATCATCCCCCGGTTCATTTCGTGTGGCGGGGCATGCGCCGCAAGGTGAAGCGGGCCGATGGACCGGAGCGCATCTATGGCGAATGGCATGTGAGTGATGAGGAATGGCTGAGCGTCCGCGACTATTTCCTCGTCGAGGACGAGACGGGCGCGCGCTACTGGGTCTTCCGTCAGGGTGATGGCATGGACAGCGCCACCGGCGGGCAGGGCTGGTTCCTGCATGGGCTGTTCGCCTGATTGCAACGAGCGGTAGCGTGATCGGACGCCCAGGCCCGCAATGATCGCACCCCGCGCAACCAGTAACCGGACAGGCAGCTCTTATTCGCCGCAAGCTTTGCTTTATTGCGCCACCGTCACTCTACCGTCATAGGCTCGGCCGATGGATGAAAAAATGAACGCTTTGATTTTACGAGTGATCGCGCGCGCGCCGCAATGGCTGCGCCATGATCTGGAATCCAAGGATGCCGCCGCGCGCGGCCGCGCCGAAGAAACATTGGCAGCGATGATCAGCGACGCACTTGCCAACGGAACTGCCGCAGCGGAAAAGGATTGAGGGCAGACAGTCATTTTTGCCTTGAGAGGATGCAAGCCGTGGAGATTGCCATGTCTGCGCTTCCTCTTGTCCTTATCCTAATGTTGACGGGGTCCCTCACGGCCACGGCCACGGCCGCTGAGCATCACGCGTCATTCCATGTCGCCTGCGCGCAGGGACGCAGTCTTGGCCTGCGGATCGAAGGACGGCAGGCGCGGGTGCAATTGGCCGACGGCGAACTGGTTCTCGCCCGCAAACCTTCATCGCTGGGCCGACATTTTCGCAGCGGCGACGCCACGCTGAACCTCGACGATGGCTTTGTCGCTTTTGCTCGACGAGGCGACTGGGATTGGCAGGACTGCCATATTGATCCGTCATTCGTTTCAGAACGGTGATCAATCCATCTTGAATTGCTACGCAAAAGGCATAGCTTGGAATGTGTCGCTCCTCCCTTGGGGCGACACCTCCCTGAACCTCGGCCCCGCCGTGCAGCTTTGCTCCGGCGGGGATCCTTTATGCGACGGCGCGCTGGTCTTCAGGCGGCTGTTGGCAGCAGGGGCAAAGCGATTGGTATGGGGACAGGAGCGCGGCGTGCCTGGATCTTTTCCAGATCAGCAAAGATGCTGATGACCGCCTGATCGCCATCTTCAAAGTCACGCCACTTGGTGGTGAGCACGCCGCCATCGATCAGCGCCTCCAACGTGGCGCGGGCGCGGGATACCCGGCTTTTGACCGTTCCGACGGCTGTGCCCATGATTTCGGCGGCTTCCTCATAGGAAAGCCCGCCCGCGCCTACCAGGATCAGTGCCTCACGCTGCGGATCGGGCAGTTCGGCCAGAGCGCGCATCATGTCGCGCAGTTCCACGCTCATATCCTGCCCGGCGGGCGCCGCGAGCTTGCGGTCGGCGACTACATCGTCCCAATCGCCCACGAAACGCTTGCGCCGCATCTGGCTGAAATAATGATTGCGCAGGATGGTGAAGGTCCAGGCCTTGAAGCTGGTTCCCGCAACGAAGCGCGCGCGCGCCGCCCAAGCCTTCATCATGGTCTCCTGAACGAGATCGTCGGCAGCGTCAGCGTCATGGCACAGGCCGCGGCCAAAGGCGCGCAGATGCGGGATGGTTTCGGCGAGTTTATCCTTGAAATCCTTGTCCGAGAGCGTGGGCTTGATGTCTTCCTGCTGATTGTCGCTCACGCTGCTCTCCAATCCCAATATCTCAATGAAATAGAACATTTCGCTTGAGCATCTGTTCCGGTTTCGAAAGCGGCCGAAACGACAAGACCCCGCCAGCGGGAGGCTGGCGGGGCCGAAGTTTCACCGGATCAATCAAGCGGGGGGCAATAGTTCGACCCGATAAAAGCAGAACGCCCTCTCAGGCCGTCGGTTCCAATCGGGGCCTCTGTAGAAGGGGCAACACGCCCCCGCCGATCGCGGCGGGCAGACCGAGCTTGGCAAGGGAGTTGACCGTGCAGGATGCGCCATGGCCGGAGACCGCCCCTTTTTGCCGCTGTCGCCATCACCGTGGGCGATTGGCCCGCCGATGGGGCTGCGGACATGCTTCATTAAAGAGCGTGCACGGGAATGATGGAGATGCTGGCTGTAAGCCATGAATGAAAATCGGTATAACGCGGGTCTTACCGAATGGACGTGGTTCAGCTGTCAGCTCTCCACTGATCCAGCTTAGCATCGTATTTCCTGCGGGCAGCAACGATGGCGGTTTCGAGCTTTGCCTGTTCCTTCTTTCCCGCAGTCCGCAAGCGCGTGATTTCCTCTTTCAGCCCGGCGCGCTGATCTTCCAGTTCCGCGACTTTCGCATCGAGCGCCTGTTGCTGCGCCTCCAACTTCTGCTCGGCCGTATCGAGGGCCGCTCGGCTTGGACGAGGGCGGGGTTTCTTCGCGCGACGCGGTGGCGCGGCTGTAGTGTCCGGCTTCTTGCTGTCGGGTTTTGCTGGTGGTTTCGATTTCGCGAGCGCTGCAAAATGCTGCTCGGTGCTGCCGCGCGGCACCTTGATCACCGTTCCGGGCTGCGCAAGCGGTGCCTTCATGAGCTTAGCATCGGTCACCTGCTCCGCGACACCGCGTGCGAAAAGATTGCTGTCGGCGCCCCAGGCTTCGAGCGCCTTCTTCTGGCTGGGCGCGGCAATATAGGCGTCGTGGAAACCGATCGGGGTCCGGAACACCTTGAGTTTGGCCGCCATTAGTACGTTTCCTCGCTTGCTGTCGATGACTGGGGCGCTGGCATCTGAACGCGTTGCGACGATTATAGGCTGCATCAGCGATTGACTCATGGCGTTATGGAACAAATAGCGAACAATATGCGCTATGATGTGAGAATCGGCAGGTGCCGCCATGCGATATGCTGAACTCCAATGCGCCTCGCATTTCTCCTTCCTGCGCGGTGCGTCGAGCTGTGAGGAGCTGTTCACCCAGGCGGAAGCCTGTGGCCTCGATGCCCTTGCCATTACCGATCGCAACAGCCTGGCCGGGATCGTGCGGGCCCATGAGGCGGCGAAGGTCACCGGCGTCCGGCTGATCGTCGGCTGTCGGATCGACCTTGCCGACGGTCAGTCGCTACTGGTCTATCCCATCGACCGATCTGGCTATGGCCACCTCTGCCGACTGCTCAGCCGCGGCAAGAAACGGGGCGGGAAGGGCAAATGCATCCTCGGCTGGGACGATGTCGCGGATTTTGCCGAAGGGCTGCTCGCCATATTGTTGCCCGGCGAGGTGGAGGAAGCCGAGGCCGTGATCGGGCGCTTCGCCAAACTCTTTGCCGGACGGGGCTATCTGGCGCTGACCCTGCGCCGGCGGCCGGGCGATCAGTTGCGACTCCATAATCTCTCCAATCTCGCTGCACGGCATGCGGTGCCGACAGTGATCACCGGCGATGTCCTCTATCACCATCCGCATCGCCGTGTGTTGCAGGAGGTCATGACCTGCACCCGTCATCGCTGCACCATTGATGAGCTTGGCGCCCGGCGTGAGCTTTATGCCGACCGCTATCTGATGCCGGCTGCAGAAATGCACCGCCTCTACGGTCGCTATCCCCAGGCGCTGGCCCGGACGCTGGAGATTGCCGAGCGCTGCCGCTTCTCACTCGACGAGCTCAAATATCAATATCCGCAGGAAGTGAGCATCGCGGGCCAGACGCCGCAGGCGGCGCTGGAGCAGATGAGCTGGGAGGCGGCAAAGGCCCGTTATCCGGAGGGCGTGCCCGACAAGGTCGCGCGCCTGCTGCGCCACGAGCTGGGGCTGATCGCCGAGCTTGGTTATGCGCCCTATTTCCTGACGGTGAACTCCATCGTCCGTTTCGCGCGTAGCCGGGACATTCTCTGCCAGGGGCGGGGCTCGGCCGCCAACAGTGCGGTCTGCTATGTGCTGGGTATCACCTCGATCGACCCCGAACGCTCCGACCTGTTGTTTGAGAGGTTCATCAGCCAGGAGCGCAAAGAGCCGCCCGATATCGACGTCGACTTCGAGCATGAGCGGCGCGAGATCGTCATGCAATGGGTGTTCGACACCTATGGCCGTGACCATAGCGCGCTCTGTTCGACCGTCATCCGCTACCGCGCCAAGGGCGCGATCAAGGATGTCGGCAAGGCGCTGGGCCTTTCCGAAGATCTGATCAAGGCGCTGTCGAGCCAGGTCTGGGGCTGGAGCGAGGAGGGGGTTCAGGAGCGCCATGCCGAGGAATTGAACCTCAACCTCTCCGACCGGCGATTGCGGCTGGCGCTGGACCTCGCGCGCGAGTTGATCGGCACGCCCCGCCATCTCTCTCAGCATCCCGGCGGCTTTGTCCTTACCCATGACCGGCTCGACGAATTGGTGCCGATCGAGCCCGCCGCTATGGCGGACCGGCAGGTCATCGAATGGGACAAAGACGACATAGATGCCTTGAAATTCATGAAGGTCGATTGCCTGGCGCTGGGCATGCTGACGGCCATGAAGCGCGGGTTCGATTTTCTGGAGCAGCATAAGGGCATCCGCATGGACCTGGCCTCCATTCCACCCGAAGATCCGCGTACCTATGCCATGATCCGCGCCGCCGACACGCTGGGCGCGTTCCAGATCGAGAGCCGGGCGCAGATGGCGATGCTCCCCCATATCAAGCCGCGCACCTTCTATGATCTGGTGATCGAGGTGGCGATCGTGCGGCCCGGCCCCATCCAGGGCGATATGGTCCATCCCTATCTGCGCCGGCGGGCGGGGAAGGAGAAGGTCGAATATCCCAAGCCCGAACTGGAAAAGGTGCTGGGCAAGACGTTGGGCGTCCCGCTGTTTCAGGAACAGGCGATGCGGGTAGCAATCGAATGCGCAGGCTTCACAGCGTCCGAGGCCGATCAGCTGCGGCGCGCCATGGCGACGTTCAAGTTCACCGGCGGTGTGTCGAAGTTCAAGGAAAAGCTGGTCAGCGGCATGGTCGAGCGCGGTTACACCGCCGAGTTTGCCGAGAAGACCTTCGGTCAGCTGGAGGGTTTTGGCAGCTATGGCTTCCCGGAAAGCCATGCGGCCTCCTTTGCGCTGATCGCCTATGCGTCCTGCTGGCTCAAATGCTGGCATCCCGAGGTGTTCTGCGCGAGCCTGCTCAATTCGCAGCCCATGGGTTTCTATGCGCCGGCCCAGATTGTGGCCGATGCCCGCGCCCATCGGGTCGAGGTGCGCCCGGTCTGCGTCAATGCATCACGCTGGGATTGTACGCTGGAGCCGACCACTGGCGACCGGTTCGCTGTGCGGCTGGGCATGCGGATGGTGCGGGGGCTTAAGGAAACAGACGCCGCCCGAATCATCGCGGCGCGGGCGGATGAGCCATTCATGAGCGTAGAGGAGCTATGGCGCCGGGCAGGCGTGGGATCGGGCGCCCTCAATCGACTCGCTGAAGCCGATGCCTTTCGGGGCGCCATGCGCATTGCCCGGCGGGAAGCGCTCTGGGCGATCAAGGCGCTGCGTGACGAGCAACTGCCGCTGTTTGCTGCCGCTGACACGCGGGAAAACGGGTTCGTACAGGAGATTGTCGAGCAGGCCGTTGCCCTGCGGCCGATGAGCGAAGGGAGAGAGGTGGTCGAGGATTATGGCCATGTTGGCGTTACGTTGCGCCAGCATCCGGTGTCGTTCCTGCGAGAGGAATTACAGCGGCAGAAGATGGTACCGTGCAGCACGCTCGATACGACCAAGGAGGGCCGCTACATCTGGCTGGCCGGGCTGGTGCTGGTGCGCCAGCGACCGGGGTCGGCCAAGGGGGTCATGTTCATTACCATTGAGGATGAGAGCGGGATCGCCAATCTCATTATCTGGCCGCGCATGTTTGAACAGAACCGGCGGATCGTCATGGGTGCGCGTATGCTCGGGCTGTACGGGCAGGTGCAGCGGGAGGGCGAGGTTGTGCATGTTATCGCGAAGAAGCTGGTCGACCTATCGCCATTGCTGGGATCTTTGGGGCAAAGAGGGGAGGCGTTTCCTCTTCCCTACGGCCGCGGCGATGGGGCGCGGAGCGGCGGAGGACCTGATCCCAGGGATAGTTCAGCAAGGCAGCCAGCCGCGCGTGATATTCTCGTGCGCGACTTGCATATCGATCATGTGCGAGAGCGACCGCTGGTGAAAAGTCGGAATTTTCAGTAACCGCCAAAGTTGCACCGGCCTTGCGATATCCTCACGGGCGGACTATATTTGGTTCGAATTTAGTCCACGAAGGTCATGCCATGCGATATTCGAGCCAGGTGAAGCCGATCAGCTATCTAAAGGCCAATGCTGCTGAGGTGCTGCTTGACCTCGCAGAACGGCGTCAGCCACTGGTGATTACGCAGAATGGCGAAGCCAAAGCCGTCATCCAGGATGTCGCGTCCTTTGAGGAAACGCAGGAGGCGTTGGCGCTTCTCAAGCTGCTCGCGATCGGTAACCAGGATATCGAAGCAGGGCGGACAAAGGCTGCGCGATCGGTGATTGCCCGGCTTAAGAAGAAGGCAGCGCCCAATTGACGAAGGCTGGGAGGTTTGAGGTTGAACTCACCCGGGGTGCGGAAGACGATCTCGAAGCCATTTTCGATTATCTCTCCGAGCACCGATCGCGTGCTGACGCCGACGCGCTCCTTGATGCATTTGCGGGGAAGATCGAAGCGCTGAAACAGTTTCCGATGCGCGGCAGCGTACCGAAGGAATTGGAGGGGTTCGGGATCAAGGAGTTTAGACAGCTTCTCCTTCATCCATATCGGCTGATCTACCGAGTGGCTGGGAACCGTGTATTTATTCTCCTCATTGCAGATGGTCGGCGGGATATGCAGGCCCTGTTGGAACGCCGACTGTTGGGACGATAGGTCCATGAAATGCGTAACCTGGAGGTCTGATTTCAGGTCAACATGGGGACCTTCGCGACGGTCGGCTTCAAAACGCGGCGCCCTCGATTGCAGACGTCAGGCGAGAGCGAACGCGCCGTCCGTTCAAGCCGACAAAGTAGTCCTTGGCGGCGTGGACTTGCCTTACCGAAACCGGTCATCCATCCATCGTTGTTTTGTGGGGTTGGATCGCAGCTTTCGGGGGAAAGCCGCGCGGAAAGACGGCGAACGCCAGATGAACCAGCATAACCTGATGGTTTCGGTGCTCACCGCCGCGGGCGGTGAGCCGATCGAGAGTCACACGAGACCCGGCTATACGGGCAAGATCGCAGATATCCTGTTCCCGGCGGACGATGTGATCGTCGAGGTTAAGTCGCTCACCACAGATCGGGCCGCATCGGACGAGACGTCGGAGGCGGTTGGCGAGATGTTTTTGCGCAATACGCATATGGGAGCACCGGTAATATCCGGCACTGTGACGGTGAGGTTGCACGATCTGCCGCCCGCGATCGCCATGAACACGCTGCGGATCGCTGGCAAAAGGGTCTTGGCGGAGGCGAAGGCCGCGAACGCGCAGCTCAAAGCGACGAAGGCTGCGCTGGGTCGGCCAGAGGCGATGGGGCTGCTGGCACTGATCACCCCGCCTTTTCGGCTGGATCGGCATTCGATCGTGGCCCTGGTGGGAGACGCGATGCGTGACAATCGGTGCCGCTCCATCGATCAACTCTTCCTGGTCGAAACCCCTCTCGCGGCGCCGGAGCCTTATCGGCGGTGGGGAAACAGCTTCATGTCTTTGCATTCGCGACCCGATGGCGATCGCATCCTACCGCAGCATCTCGCCGAAGCGATCGGACGCGCCTGGGGCGAGATCACCGGACAACCGGCGGGCCCGGGGAATGAAGAGGACTATCACCGCTTCGGAGCGACGTCCTGAACCGCCGACAGAGCTGACATTCAGGGCATTCGACGCGCGCCCTGAAAGCGGTCCCCTTCATAAATCTAGCTCTTAAAACACCATGCCTCCGGTAAATACGGTTCCATCCGAGGTGTTGGCGATCCTGTCTATGGCGTGCGGGGTCAGCAGTCCCAAGCAACTGTTCAGGGTTGTGACCGATGCGGAAGGGGCCCGTGCGCCCTACAGGCTCCAGACCCTCAGGGGGGGGGCTCCCTTCCACAGCCTACTTCATATCATCATATCATCAGACAGGGGGAACGATCACCGCCCGCTGGAGCGCAGTCGCCCAGCCTGCCACGCGAGAGTTCCGGTCGACGCTAACGGCTTTTCCACACTTATTTTCCGTGCTTTAACGCAGAATCCGCTGCTTGGCGGTTCCTTCAGCACGATGTCGTCCGGTTGCCGCGACATAAAAGAGAGTTCGAAGATGCTTGAGCGACTGTCGGATCTGGACGAGCTAATCCTGCGGTGCCGGACGGATGAGGCCCGGGAACATATCGCGGAAGCGGTCGCGTCCTATCGGGGCGGCGCCTATCGCGCGACGATCGTCATGAGCTGGATCGCCGTGGTCTTCGATCTGATGGACAAGGTCCGAGACCTTAGTATTGGCGGGGAGGCGGCGGCGAGTAGGATTCTCGAAACTTTCGAGATCTACCAGCAGCAGATTCATTCGGGCGCGCAGCAGGCGACGAAGCAGGCGCTAGAATTCGAACGGGAGATTCTGCAAAAGGTTTTCAACGACCTTTCCTTGATCGACGCGCAGCAACTGACAGATCTCGAGCGTCTGCGTGAGGACCGCCACCGCTGCGCCCATCCATCGTTCAACCGCGTCGGTGAAGCCTTCCGCCCTCCCGCTGAACTGGCGCGGCTGCACCTGCGTAATGCGATCGCGCACGTACTCAGCCAACCGCCCGTTCAGGGAAAGGCGGCGCTTGAGGCCCTCAAGACCCTCGTCTCGTCAGCCTATTTCCCGACCGATCTCGCCAAGGCAAAGACCCAGCTGGCCAGCAGCGCTCTGGGCCACCCGACGCCCACGCTGGTCAAGAATTTCATCGACGCCCTGATCTTCGGCTATATCGAACTCGACGATGGCTTCCACCAACTGCCGCAGGCGCTCACCGCCTTGACCATCGTGGCCGACACGCACAGGGGTATTGCGGAACCCAGAATTGGCCAGCAGTTCCGAAAGATCTTTCACAAGGCCAATGACGAGGAACTGCCGACCGCTGTGGCGTTCGTTGCCGCGTGGCCGGCAGCATGGGATCTGCTCGATGCAGCGAATCGCGACCGCGTGACTCATTTCATCGAAGGCGCCGACTACAATGAAATCGAGCCTAGTTTTCCGTTTCTTGTGCATATCCCAGACCTGGTGCCGCAGCTCAAGGAGCGTCTGCTGGATTTCAACACCAACCAGCTGGCCGCTTTGCTGGCCGAGGAAGGCCTGCGCCCCATCGTTGTCGATGCGATTATCGCGCGTTATCTCAAATCCAACACTTACAACCACGCCAGGATCAGGCGGACAAGGCTGCTCCTGCCAGTGCTCGATCATCTGACGCCCGACCATATCGGCTACCTCGTCACCAAGGCCGCCGAGAACGACCAAGTCTATGATGAGACCGGCTTTCCACGGCTGCTCAACCGCATCGCGAAACTGAACATAATTCCCTTTGCCGCTTACAAGGTGCTCGTTGAGGGAAGCGGCTTCACGGACGTACTCGACGAGGAAGAGGAGAGCGACGAAACCTAGGTCAGACGACCGGATCTAGGCGGCCAGAGTACGACGTGTATCGCCGACACAGCGGACGTTGAGCCTAAAGATGAACGTCCTCGAAAGATGGCGGCGTACGTACACTAGAAGCCGATGCCCTAATCTCCTGATGAGATCGATGAGAATTGCCTATGTGGGCTCTTTGGCTGCCTTGCGCAATGCGGCGAGCGTATCTTCTGTCGCCATCATATCGTCGACCCGAAGACGGCGGGCTCGCTCGCTGAAGGCCGCTTCGGCGCAAGCGACCCGCGCTTAGTTGGCCCGAACCTTGAGATCGGCGATCGCATCCAGCATGCGGGAGATAACCTGCGCGCCCTCGGGCGTGTCGTCCCATATCTTGCGCATGCTCGACATCGCCTGCGCCCATTCCGGCGCCATGCTCGACTGTTGTGGCTCCAAGCGCGGAACCCGGATTTCCAGCGCCTTGCAGACTTGCACGACGTTGTGGCTGAATGTCTTGAAATGCCCCTCGCAGATCCGGCTGACCTGACTCGGATGGACGAGCGAAATTCTCCCTAATTCCGCGTAGCTTAGTCCTTTCTCTGCGCGCGCAGCAACGATTTTCGCCTTCAGGTCATCAAGCTGCTTGATTGTCGGCTTCATGCAAATTAGCATGCATATAACAAATTAAATTTGCAAGGAGGTTTCGAGTGGACGAAATTCGGTTCTACCGGGCCAGCGAGAAGCCCTATGGCGCCTTCAGCAACCTATATCGTCGCGAGGTGGAATTCGAGGGCGAGGCGTTCGCCACCAGCGAGCATGCGTACCAGGCGGGCAAGGCGCGCAAGCCTGAGGTCCGTAAGTGGCTGCTGGCGGCGCCGTCGCCAGCGCTGCTAGCAATGGCGGCGCACGGCCTATATTATTGGGATGTGGCCCCTGGCTGGTCTACCTCGAAGTTTGACCGCATGCGGGCTGTGCTCAGGGCGAAGTTCACCCAGCACGCGGATCTTCGCGACCTGCTGCTATCGACGGGCGACGCCCGCCTTGTCGAATCGGCTACGGTGGACAATGACGTCAACCGGCTCTGGGGCGAAGTAAACGGCGCGGGCAAGAACATGCTCGGCGTGCTGCTGATGGAGATACGGGACGAACTCCGTCAGGAGGACGAATGTTGCCTCGTCGCCGCTGAATAGGCCTTTGACGGCACGCGCAGGACTTCGCGGGCATAGTTGGGGCCGCAATGCTTGAAGAGGCCGCGTGCGCCGACAAAGGCGCAGTTTTCGGCGGCTAGTCGTTGACCAGCGACTATACCCTCGATCAGCACTGTAGTGCTGAGGTCGTTCGCTTGGAGGCCGGACGAGAGCATCCAGTCGATGACGCCAACGCTCACCATGTCGCCCGAACCGCAGGTATCGAGTACCGCTGGCGCACTTATCGCCGAACACCACACGGCCTGGTCGTCATGGCGGATTTCAAGACCTGCTGCACCGTGCGTGACGATCCGCACACAGTCATGATGCAGGTCCGCCAGGCGCTCGCCAAGCCTGTCGACAGAATATTTGAGGATGGAGACGAGGCCTAGCGCCTCATCGAACAGGTCGTCTTGCTCGACGTCCGAGGGCTCGAAGAAGATGATTGCACCTGAGCGCCGGGCAGCCTTCATGGCTTCCAGGATGCTCTCCGACAGCCGGTCGGCGTAGAAGACGCTGCACTGGGTGAGGATGTGGAGCGCGGAGGCCACCTCGCTCTGTCCGATCGGAACGTAGCGCGGAAGATCCTCGCTCGTCTCGGGGCAGACGAAGGTGAAATCGTGATGGCCCGACGCCGTGTCCAACTCCTGGGCGATGATCGGCGAGCGCGTGCCCGATTGGCGATGGATGTGATCTACGACCGCGCCGGCCTCGACGAACTCCGCGAGCAGTTGCCCGCCCTCATCGTCGTCGCCGAGCATCAGCAGCGGAACGACATTCCGATGCAACATCGCGAGCGACAGGAGTACATTCCCGCATGAGCCTCCCAGCGCTTCGTCGGTCAGGTCGCCATCGGCGTAGATCCTGTCTAGGACGGTCAGTCCTGTGCCAGCTACGTCGAAGCGGTACTGAAGAGAAGTCGCGGTAGTCATGTTCTTGCTATGTACTCCTTGGGTCATCGACTGTCTAGCGACAGCGAAGCTGTGTCGAGGCGAATCTCGCCAGACGTACATTGTACCAGAGCGGCCAACAGTTTGAGAAGGGCCTCCGGTCCCGTTATAGTGCCGCCGAACAGCGACCAGCAACCGTTTGGCGCGCCGCAGACTTCGCCGACGCTAACGCCGTGCGGATGCGAGAGCAGCGCGTGGTCGTTGCCCGAAGCGGCGCCACTATCCCCGAAGCACAGGATTGCTGTCCCTGGGCGTGCCACGTCGCGGACCGCCTCGACGACAGCCGCTTTGCTCGATGACGAGGGAACGATGTCGAAGCTGTGTCCGGACGCCGATATCCTTACCTCGCCGGTCGCGATTAGGGGGCACGCAGCAAGATCGAGCGCGAATCGGTACGGGTGTTTCAGGCGGTGCATGTCCACACTGATCTGCACTGGCCCTGCCTTGAATTTTTTCTCAAGGAAGAGGTCGTTCCGTTTCTCCAGCCACGAGGCGGTGGCGGCGATAGCTGCGCTCTGCGCGGGCGGATCCAGCTCGATCTGGACGTCAGCGGTGCTGATATATCCGCCGTTATAGTAGCCGATGACCATTAAGGAGAGGAGGTCTGCGGGAAGTACCTTGCGAAGATCGTCTCCGACAGAGCCGCCTCTCCCGGTTGCGATCCCCAGTTTCAAGCCCGCCCGGTGCAGCCGGACCAGCTCGTCGACAATTCTCTGATCGGGCAAATCATATCGCCCGTCGGTCGTCACTATGGTCCCGTCATAGTCAAAGACCGCACCGCCAATGTCCGCTTCTTCGAGTGTTCGCAACCGCTCGCTGCCAATTGACGCAAGGCTGGGCTGTTCGGGATACGACGCATCGGCCTTCGCCATTGCCGCGCGTTTGTGACGTAGCCGAGGCGGAAGGTTATGGGCCAGCTTTTCGAGGGATCGGTCGTCGTAGATCGCACGGCCAAATTCGCCGATACCGGGTTTGCCGGGATCGATGCCCAGGGTTTCGCCGATGGCCTCGACCAACGAGAGCCCGTCGATCAGGGCGAGCAGGTTCTCGAGCCTACCGCAACGGCCGTGGTCGACCGCCGTGCGCCGCAAACCATCTGGAAGCACATCGTCGATCGCCGCCCAAGACGCGCGGGACGTACTCCCTGTGAGCGCAAGTACGACCGTGTCGTTGGCCCGATGGTGAAGCCACGCATGCCGTCCGTGGGCGAGATTGCGAAAGTCGGTCGTTTGCACGGGGCAGAGCGTAGCTTCCCAAAGGGACGTGTCGAGCAGCGATGCGACGGGCCGCAACAGCGGATCGGCGGCGATGATCAGGGTGTCGCTGGTCCGAAAGCCCGCCCATTGGTCCACAAGATGGCTGCGTTCACTAATGTCGCGAGCCCCGGTCAGTCGGCCCGCGATCTGTTCGAGGGGCGCAGGGCTTGATGCGGGTTCGCGAGACGCCATCGCACTGGCGAGCAGAAGGCCGACGGTCATCGCAAGAAGCGAGTGCGTCGCGAGATATCCATCCTTGAGGTCTGCGACTGGAACAACATGCACCGCACCGCCGACTTGCCTCACGATCGCCGCGGCGGCGCCATCAGGGTTGCGCGTAACGAGGTTGAGATCAACGCAGGCGCGGTCGATGACCGCCTGCGCCGCCGCGGTCACATCGGGGTTGTCTCCGCCAGCGCTGAAGAGCCACACTTGGGTGGACTTGAGAGAATGATGATCGGTAACCGCGTGCATAGGCGTGGCGACCGACGTCGGCCCCAGTCCGAGCGAGTCTCGGCATCGTACGAAATATTCGGCTGCGACGACCGAACCGCCGGATCCGATCGCCAAGGCGTGACCACAGTTTCCCCGCATGAGCGATGTCGCGATCGGGGCGGGATCGAAATCGGCAAAAAGGTCGAGAGTGGCGGGCAGCGCATCGAGCTTGGAACTGAACCTGGGCGTGCTCATTCTTCGCTATAGCCCGCGTACAAGGGCCCCGACAGGACGAGGTGCACCATCATGTCCGGAGGATCGCTTGGTGACGGCTTCGCCGCGCTGAAGTCGTAGCTTTCCGTCTCGACATATTGCACCGACATGCCGTGTTCGATGGCGGCCATCATCGCCCCTGCCGCCAGCACCTTGCTGCCCAAGGGCGAGAGTACCATACGGGGGTCATAGGTCCCTTCCATTGTCCGGTCGATCCGTTGCTTCAGGGTGGACAGGGTTCGGTAGCAGTCGAGAGGGTTCTTCTCGGACGCGTAGACGATGTCGCGGGGGTCTATCTCCCATTCATCGACGAGCTCGGTCTGGAACTCGGTGAGGAGATCGTCGGCGCGGCGCGGATTCCGAGCGGGAAAGGGCAGCACCGGACATATCTTGTACCAGTTCCCGCTCGATGCACCGATCTGCGTCAGGGTGGAGGCTCTGCCCCGCGCGAGCTGCGGTATCCAGACCGGGGCAACTTCGAGCGCGCTCATCCCGACGTCGGGTGCGAAGCCCTTGACCGGACTAATGCGGCTCGACGGGACGCTGGATATTTGGTCGTCCAGTTCCGGGTTCGACACGATCATCAGGTGGAAGGCGCGATTGCCGTCCTCCTCGCATTCCTCGAGGAGGAGCTTGGCTGCCGGAAAGCCAATTCCGATGGAAAGCGCGCTAAGATCCAGAATTACGTCCGTGACGTCGGCCGGGATCGGGTTGGCAAGAATCTCCGAGACCAGTCGGGCACCCCCAACAGGAGCACCGTCGTCTGCGAATACCGGCAGCACGAAAACCTTGGAGGCCGGAACAATGGCCTTTAACGCCGTCTCGTTCGCATCCGCGCGTTTTACGAGCTCGTCGGTCGCGCCTGGACGTTCCTCACGAATGTAGTAGGCGGATAACCGCTCGTCGAGCGTGTCCGCTAGCAACTGGGACACGCGCTGCGAACGCGGATCGAACCCGGCGGCTGCAACCAGCAAGACGCGGCGTGATGGATCGGCGAAATAATCCCGGATGAACGAAGCGACGTCGTCGTCGAAGTTCGTGATGCAGTTTGACCAATGTTCACGCATCGGCCAGCCCCGCTGCGTCGCGTAGATATCCCACTCGCCTTTCGAGGAATCCGCCTCGATTATAGGTCAGGCCGTGGACGAGGCTCACCGTGCCGGTCAGCTCGATCAGCGTCCAAAGCTTGCCGCCCTGACCGTAATCACGTTCGATCGTTATCGCTCCGTTCGCGATGGCGTGCTTCAGCACCGCGCCCAACTCATCATCCAGCGACAGGGCCTGCATTTCGTCTTCCAGGATACCGATCGCGTTGGCGCCGGCCCCTAGGGGCGCGTTCGGGAGCAGAGATTCGGCAAGGCAGTCCTTCGCGATATGATCAACCATGGCGCGCACCCGGGAGGCGTGCGGGAAAGCCCAGCCATCCATGATCGCGCGCGCCTTGTCGGAGAGCACCTTCTGCTGGGTCTTGGCTGGCAGAGGAAGATCTTCGTTGCGGATCGCGCGGGTCTCGATGTTCGCGACGAGCGCGCCGGCGAACTGCAGAAAGATTTCGGCATTTTCGTTACTGGCGTCGCAAATATCATCAATCCCGAAATGGAACGGACGTCCTAGTTCGTGGTAGAGGTGCAGGCGGGCGCCGTGCGCGACGTCTGCGTCTGCCTTCAACGGTGTTTTCGGCTCGGGATCGAAATCTTCGAAGAGGGACGGCGCGGACCGTGCAATGCGCACAGCATAACGGTGGATAAGGATGCGCACCATCGCGAGCGCCACCTCCGGCCCATGGTCGTATGAGCGCGAGCGTTTCAGATAATCGGCGACGATTGCGTCGATCTCCTCCCGACGGGAGGCGGCAACGCCACGTTTGGCCTGCTCGCGTGCGATTTTCTCAGTGAGTGACCGCAATTGAGCCGGGGTTACGGTTGGCGGCTCGGAGGGAAGAAGGCGCTCGATGTCGGTCGCCCCCCGGTTGCGAAGCGCCTCGACAAGCGGGAGGTACCGCTTCGCCATGTCCTTGGCCATCGTTCGGAACTGCCGCCGAGCGGCATCCTTCTTGCCGTCTTCGACCACCTGCATGCGGATGTCGACGAAATCGCGGCCCTGCGAGCGCCCGTGGGATGGCTGCGCGCCGGGAGAGCGGAGCACCGCGCCGGGACTCAGGGCGTCGAGGCGCATCATCATCCATCTGCCGAACTTCATCTCGCGATGCGACAAAGTCTCGAACATCTCCTCAAGCTGATCGTGATGAAGCGCGTGAACGTCGTCCAGCATCACCAGCGGCGTCACTTCGATGGGCTCGCCGTCCCATTCGATTCTGATCCGTTGAATGGCGTCGAACGGCGCGTAGGGGGCTGTTGCATCCTCTGGCAGATCGCTGAGCTTCGGTGGCCGCAGGCCAGCGCCGATCGAGTAGATCGCCCGCTGGACGGCGAGGGCGCGGTCGCGGACGCCCTGGGCAGTTAAGCCGCCGATTTGCTCAAGATGAGCCTCGTACGAAGCCCGCGGCACGAAGGTTATACCATCGAGGTCTCGGGTTCGGTTGGCCGTGAGGTTCCGGATGAGGCCGAGCATCGCGCGGGCCTGGACTAGCCAGAAGGCGAGCTTGGTCTTTACGGCGTTCTCGTACGGCAGTTCCCAGAACTCGCGATACTCGGATTCCATCGGTACGCGCACGGCGGCGATATGGGGGATGGCATTCTGGAGGAAGCCAGCCTCGGCGAGAGCGGCAGCCAGGGTACGATTGGTGGCGTTCGTTCTGTCCTTGAGGATCGCCTCGACCATCCTGAACTCGGCGAGCGTCGCAAGCATAGTCTTGCCGCTTCCGGGCGAGCCGATGATGCGAACCGGCACCTCGAACATATCGTCCTTATGCTTGTTCTTGGCGAGGAACGTCGTGAGCGGCGACGGGCTGACGATTGACAGGAACGATGCGTCGTCTCGGACATACTCGGTTGCCCGGCGGAGGAAGGGGTTTGCCATTCTGCTTATCCGTGGCGATCGCGGCGCAGGAACAAGGGCCGCATGGGCGGGCCCTGCGTTCCCTCGGTGTCGGCCCAGAGGATGGATATCGAATTGTTGGGAGTGTTGTGCTCGAGGACCAGGGGGAGCGCGCAGTTCGCATATCCGTACTTCATGTCGGTCTGCCCGGCCTCCCTGCAGTGTTTCTCGAGCCGCATGAAGAGCTCATCATCGTAGTAGGTATCGCACAGCCCGAGATAGGATGTGTCGCTTGAGTTGGCAGCGAGCATTGTGCCGGTCGCGGCATCTGCAGCGCCGATGCGCAGATCGCCCGGTAGCCTCAGACCCTCCGTTATGAACGCTGTCCCATAGCTGCGACTGGAAAGTTTGATCGCTGCCTCGGCGATCCGGCCTTCGAGCGCCTCTCTCGCCTGGGCGGTGGATATATAGTGATGGATATGCAGTGTATAGCCGTCTGCCAGCGGGAAGTCGTTCTTGAGTTGGGCTCGCGCGTTTGCGACGATCTTTTCGAACTTGGCGAGTTTTCCCTTCGCTTCCCCGCCTTCGGGAAAGCGTATGAAGGTGGTGCCCGAGGCGGTGAAGTCGTCGATCAGATAGACATCGTCGAAGCGGGCGTCCGCGGACTTAAGGTCGTCCTTCAGGTCTTTGCCAAGGCCCCGCCATTTTTCATCATCGACGTTCATCATCGGCACGACCTGTTCCTGGGACAAGCGCCCGGAGTTGGCGCGTCGCAGGACGTCGATACGGCTTCCGTCGCTCAGCCCGACAAAGAGACAGCGACGCAGTCGATCGGAGAATGCGTTCGCGCCCTCCTTCGTCGCCCAGACCTCGTAGGGCTTGATGCCCATTGTGTTGGCGACTGCCTTGCGCAGATAGGGCGTCACCACCTCGGGGATGAAGGTCTCGATCACGCGCTGCATCTCGGCGGTCGAGATATAGACTAGGCGCCGCCGAACCAGGGCGTAAGCTGTCTCGCGGTCCGCCGGGTCGAAGTGGCGCAGCCATGAAACTAGGCTCTCCAGAAACCGTACGCCTGCGCGGAAATCGGAATAGCCGTCATACTTCATCGAGGACATCAGGCGCAACCAGGCATATTCCCTGGTCGCGCGCTCATTATCCCAAGCCATGACGGTAGCGATCAAATTGAGGGCAAGCGTATTGATCATTGGGAGGCGCCCGCGCTCGCTTCAAAATGAAGAACGGCCCGTCGCTGCGCGCTCGTGAACTGAAACTGGTTGATAATCATTGCCCCTCTAGCAAGAAACTGCCTCGCCGATCGCGCCCGATCAAGCGTTACCATCACGAGATCAATCAGATTCGCCAAGATCGCTCATTTTCTCCTCGATTTCTATCACGTAGCCGTCGCCTTGGTTGGCGCGGGATGACAGCACGACAGATTGAAACCGATCAATGTCGGCGTCGGAATCTCTCACGGGCCGAAAAGACGCTCTGCCGTCCCTGCGATCCACCCGGAAATTGGTGTTGTCCTCGATCAGATCGCCGATGTGGCTCAACCTCGTCCTCCAGTTTCACGCGCAGATTTAAGCGGGCGCAATGATATTCCTTCGGTCGGCAGGTCTCACCCGGGCGTCAGCCGCGCGGTCCGCGAGCAGACTATGAGCCTTTTCGCGCCGCGCGTCATCGCGACATAGAGGTGTCGTCGATCCATTTCGCCGGGATCGAGGATGACTGCGGTGTCCGCCTCCAGCCCTTTGAGCAGCAGAGTGCTGCCGACGGTGCGTTTTGCGAGCGGCCTGCCGATCAAGCGCGATCGCTCACGTTCCTGAATGGCTGCAGCGGCGGGCGAGAGGCCGGGGTTGTCGCCGCAATTCTTGAGCAGGCGCAGGGCGCCGCGCAGGATCGCGGGGCGGTGGGTGCGGACCCCCTGTTCCCGCCCAATTTCAACGAGCAGGTCTGCCGCCGTTCGATAGCACGGCGTTTCAGCTAATCTAATGGCTGCCGATTCGACAGCTGAAGCTGGCTGCCGCTCGCGTCCCGCGCGCAGGGTGACGACCCGGTTCAGCAGGTTGGTACCGCCGGTATTGGTCATGACCGATCCCGCAAATGATATAAGATGCTGCAGCAAACCCGCGGATGTAAAGTCGAGGCCATCCCCAAATGTAATGAGATCGCGCATGTCGACATTCTCTACCGTGACAGCACCGTGGATCTGACTGGCAAATTGTCTTTGGCCGGCAGGGTTTCGGGAATCAGCGATAATAAGAACCTTCTCTCCATCTGCTGCGGCTACGGCACCCGCCCTTAGGCGGCGCTGGTGGTCCTCGCTCCCATCGAGGTGAACCCAGGACACATTGGCGGGCGCCGCAGAGAGATCGACTCCGTGCCCGGCGATCAGGGCATGGCGTACATCGAGGAGGTAGCGTCCGAAGGTTGCCTCGCCTGCATACATCCAGCGCCAGGGGGCGGTGAGCTCAGCTGCGATGGGAAAATGCGCGCAGACCTGTTGTTCCCAGTTGGCGAGAGCATTGCCCTGAAAACCGAAGATCGCCTGCATGGGATCGCCCAGGACGCAGGTGCGCAGGCTTTGCGCTGCATAGTAGACGATCGCGTGCTGGACCTCGGAGCAATCCTGATACTCGTCGACGATCATGCGATCGTAGGTGGCTGCCAGCACGTCGTTGATATGCCCATCGCGCAGCAAGGTCCCCGCCGCCTGCCTGATTGCCGGATAATGTAATCTTGGGTTTGCAATCGTGAGAATGGCCGGGTCGTGTCCGCCCCGCTTGGGGAACAGCGTCAGGAGCCGCATGCACCAGCCATCGATGGTCGCCAGGCGATAGTGTGAGGGGACAACGCCAGCTTTGTCGAGGCGGGCCCGCAGAGCAGCGACCCCTGCATTCGTATGGGTGAGGACAAGAATGGGTTTAGCGCCGACATGCCGGGTCAGGGCCTGCGCGATAAGATGGGTCTTGCCGCAACCAGCGGGCGCGGTGACCGTGCCGCGATCGATTGCAAGGAGGTCGATGTCAGACACCATGGCACCAATCGAACAAGGCCGCGATGTTGCCGCGGAAGTCGGCGCTCATGTTCTGGAAGTCGGGACCGATGATGTCGCGGGCGGCATCCTCCATCCAGCTTACTGTCTTGAACCAAGCGTTCTTTTTCCCCTTTGCCGCAGTGGCTAGGGTCTGGCGGCTCCACGGCGTGACCGGTCCTCGGCAAACCGCGAGGGCAAGCGCGTTCTGCGATGCGGCGCGGATATGTTCATCGATCAATCCTTCGCCGTGGAGTTCGACCGCGCGCTCGAGGAGTTGATGGACGGCGGTATCGCTCACACCCAGGAAGATCGCCTGTTCGAGCGCTTGCCCAGCCGCCCATTTGAAGAGCCGCCCGTTCTGAAACGTAAACAGCGCTTCCTCGCCGACATCGGGCTGAACGTCGTCGTCGCGCAGTGTCGCGATACGGAAGCCAAGGTTAAGCAGGACGTTGGCGCGGCCATAGATCTTGTTGACGCCCCCGGCATCGACCAATGCTACGCCGCGGGCATTGAGCGAGGTAGCGCCCTGCGCTGCAAAGCACAGATCCAATCCGCGCATCAGCCCAACCTCGCTGGCGCCTTCGCAGACGAGCACCGAATGCGAGAGAAAAGCTTCCGGATGCACGCGGATTGTCCCCTGGATCTGGTCGCCGGCGCCGACCAGATCCAGCTTGTGGCCGGCTGCGAGCTTGCGCAAGACCCACAGCTGGTCGCCTCGCAGCTCGCGTAGCGCTACGGGAGAATGCGTCGTCAGGAAGGCTTGGATGGGCGGCGGGTTTTCCTTCGCGCCGATCGACCCCAGAAGGCGGATGATCCGGTGGGGCTCCAGGCCATGCTCGAGCTCGTCGATCAGGAGTACGCTCGACTCTTGGGCCGCCCTGCGCTGAAGCCCAGCTACCAGTAGGCGTGTTGATCCTACACCGAGCGCGCGCAGCGGTATGCCATCGTCACCGTGGAGGGCGACAGTACCGCCGCTAAAGGACACGGAATGGGCATCGAGCATCGCCTTCAACTTTTCGCCGGCGGGAATGCCGAGTTCTCGGGCGGTATCGGCGACGATCTTCAGCGTCTCGCCAAGCTGGGCATCGGCTAGATCGCCAAAGGCCTTGCGGGCGTCTCGCGCAGCACTAGCGAGGGCCGCTGACGTATCGGCCTTTTCGTCGGTGAGGCGGTTGAGTACCGAACCGCGCCGCCAGGCCAAGTTGCTTTCCGCGAGCGCGCCGATCCGGGTGGGCGACAAGCGCATGCGGTCGCCCCAGGTCAGATTCCGCGAGAGGCCTTGCGCGTGGGCGCGATCGGACACGAGCGTCCAGACGGGATCGAGATCACTGCCGACCGACAGCTTGATCGTCAGGACCGTTTCCTTCCCGGCTTCGGGTTCATCGTCGATGATCCCGTTTGCAGGATCGAAGCTACGAACATAGGCGCCGTATGTGTCGATGCTCTTCAGGGCATCGGATAGGTCGCCGATCGTGATGCTGATCGAAATTGGCGCTGTCACGTTGAGGGCGTGGAAATCGGCGTCGGTGAACGGCGCACTCCGACGCGCTCCGAGACACAGGTCGATCGCGTCTAGGACAGAGGATTTGCCTCCGTCGCCCGGGCCGATCAGGCAATTGATCCCGGCGCTGGGAAACCAATCCAGCTTCTGGATGCAGCGAAAATTTCTGATTCCGATGTGGCGAATCCGCGCCATTGCTCCCTCCTGCAATTGAGAAGGCATTAACCCTTGAAGTAAATGCTGGCCAGTGCGACCAGCCAAATACAATTCAGAAAAGACACGTTGCAACAGTGGCTTGCATTCTGAAACCCGTTGCGCTGGCTGCCGGCGGCTACACCTTCGGCAAGGAAAACGGTGCCGGGATGCGTCGAAGATCGCTGACCGTCAGGGCTTCCCTCCAGATTCATCACCACCCCGAAGCGGAGGCTCCCGATTGCACGCCAGGACAGCCGAAATTAAGCTCTGCGCTGATTACGCGCCCCTTCTCGCAAAATCGCGTGATAAAAATCACCCACTAGGATGCTATAACAAACTGAATTTTTGTAAAATCTTCGGGCGAGGGATCGAACCCTCCACCCAACCTTGACAAGGTTTCCGCCCAAAGTCTGCTTCGGGTGCCAGGATCTAGGGCGCTCATACCCGCTCGGGCGCGGATGCTGACGTTCGGCGTCGATCAGCTGGAACGGCAGATGTCGCTTCTCCGCGCTCCGAAGGAGACGTTCCGGATCGTCCAACAAAGCGGACATGATGACCGGCCTGAGCGCGGCAATGAGATGTCCGCTACCGGCGAGCGAAATTTGGCACTTGAGCGGCAAGGAAGGGTCGACCTTTGCACATCGCTCCGTGCAGAAATAAGCCGACGACAGAGCAAGGGCTGCGTGAAATTTCCTACAGACCGGCGATACCTCTAGGGTGAGGCCCCACTATTTTCGTTAGATGGGGTGGGGACAGTGACGTAGTAGCCCGTGGATCTCGGTCGAAGGTATGTCGGCTCCGACGGTGCGCTCACCGGGTTGGGAAATTGCGGCTTTTGCACGGTTCACGCTTGTGGCTCACCGACTCTCCCCTTGGATCTGAGGATCAGCGTGCAATAGGCACCCCCTTCGTGGGGTGATCGGCGTGCAAAAAGGACCCCTTCATCCCGGGGATTTAGTCGGCCGACTGGTTTTGATCAGTTGGCGAGAACGGGATGTTGATCGTGGAGACAGTGGTTCGGATTCGGCGTGAGCATGCAGCGGGTAAGGCGATCAAGGCGATCGCTCGTGACCTTCGTTTGTCGCGGAAGGTCGTCCGCAAAGCGATCCGGTCGCCGGAGGCGGCGTTCAACTATCAGCGCAAAGTCCAGCCGCTGCCGCGGATCGGTCCTTATCAGGATCGTCTCGATGCGCTGCTTGAGGAGAACGAAGGTCGCGGCCGCCGCGATCGGCTACGGATGACGCGTATCCATGACCTGCTGGTGCGCGAGGGGTTCGATGGATCCTATGATGCGGTGCGCCGCTATGCGGCGCGCTGGCGTGCTGCGCGGCGGAAGGATGCTGGCGAAGGCGCACCGGCGTTCATCCCGATGACCTTCCAGCCGGGTGAGGCCTACCAGTTCGACTGGAGCCACGAGGATGTGGAGATCGCCGGCAAGCCGATGCGGGTGAAGGTGGCGCATATGCGTCTCTGCGACTCGCGCGCACCCTATGTCCGGGCCTATCCGCGCGAGGGCCAGGAGATGCTGTTCGATGCCCATGCCCGGGCGTTCGCGTTCTTCGGCGGTGTGCCGCGACGCGGTATCTACGATAATATGAAGACGGCGGTGACGGCCGTGTTCACCGGCAAGGAGCGTGTGTTCAACCGCCGCTTCCTGATCATGACCGATCATTACATGGTCGAGCCGACCGCCTGCTCGCCGGCGGCGGGATGGGAGAAGGGCCAGGTCGAGCAGCAGGTCCAGACAATCCGAGGCCGCTTCTTCCAGCCGCGGCTCCGGTTCGCCAGCCTGGCCGAGCTCAACGGGTGGCTGGAGGCCGAGTGCCGGCGCTGGGCCGAGCATCATGCCCATCCCGAACGCGGGGATATTACCGTCGCCGAGGCGCTGGATATGGAGCGACCGGCCCTGCAGCCGATCCTGGCACCGTTCGACGGCTTCCATGAGAGCGAGCATGCCGTCACCGGCACCTGCCTCATCAGCTTCGATCGCAACCGCTACTCGGTCATGTCGACGGCCGCACGCCGGACCGTTCAGGTGCGCTCCTATGCCGATCGCATCGTCATACGCTGCGGCGATGCGATCGTCGGGGAGCATGAGCGCCACTTCGGTCGGAACCGCACGATATACGATCCCTGGCATTATCTGCCGGTCCTCGCGCACAAGCCCGGCGCGCTGCGTAACGGCGCACCGTTCCAGGACTGGGATCTGCCGCCCGCCCTGCACCGATTACGGCGAAGGCTCGGCACCGGGGACGAGGCCGATCGCAGGTTCGTGCGGGTCCTCTCGGCGGTGCTCACCGATGGCCTGGAGCCGGTAGAGGCTGCCGTGCGCGAAGCGTTGGCGAACGGAACGGCCAGCGACGAGCTGATCCTCAACATCCTCTCCCGGCGCCGCGAGCCGGCGACACCCCACAGCATCGTCACTTCGGAAGACCGGATGCTGCAGCATCCTCCGCTCGCCGACTGTGCCCGCTATGATCTGCTGCGAGGCTATGATGCAGCGGCATGATATGATCGACACGATGCGCGGCCTCGGACTCAAGGGCATGGCGGCGGCGTTCGACGAGGCGGTCACCACCGGCCTCCAGCGCAAGCGCACCACCATGGAGATACTGACCGACCTGCTCCGTGCTGAGGCGACCCACCGGGATGCAGCCTCCATCCGCTATCGGATGACGGCTGCGAGGCTGCCCGTGGTGAAGGACCTGGAGCGGTTCAGCTTCGAGGGCACACCGATCAATGAGGAGATGATCCGCTCCCTTCACGATGGCTCCTTCCTCCCGCCTCGCCGCAATATCGTGCTGGTCGGCGGCACGGGGACAGGCAAGACCCACCTCGCCATCGCGATCACCGCCAATGTCGTGCGAAGGGGCGCTCGCGCCCGCTACTTCAACACCGTCGATCTGGTGACACGCCTCGAAGAGGAGACCCGGATCGGCAAAGGCGGGACCCTGGCGGCGCAGCTGTCGCGGCTCGACCTGATCGTTCTCGACGAGCTCGGTTATCTGCCGTTCGCCCGCTCGGGAGGGCAGTTGCTGTTCCACCTCATCAGCAAGCTTTATGAGCGGACCAGCGTCATCATCACCACGAACCTCGCCTTCGGCGAATGGCCGACCGTGTTCGGCGATCCCAAGATGACCACGGCGCTGCTCGACCGCGTCACCCACCACTGCGATATCGTCGAGACGGGCAACGACAGCTGGCGCTTCAAAAACCGCAGCTGACAGCCACCTTCGGCGCCTTCAAAAATCTATCTTGCGCTGCGCGCGCCTCCGGTCGGGCTACGCCCGCCCTCCGCCGCACGCAGCGCAAGGCCATCTTCAACAAACCAGCATCATATTATCTGAAAAGGGGGTCCCTCTTCGACGCCGATCGGGGGTCCCTTTTGAACGCCGTTTGACACCTTGGATCTTTCGAGAGGGTTCGGGATGCGATCGTCAAACTTAGGTGCAGCAATGTTTCTGGCTGTATTCTCATTTCCAGCAGCACACGCAGATCAGGGCGCGCCCTCCGGATCGAATGCTTCGGCCTATGGTACTTACGGGCTTGATGAAGATGGCATGGACCATGAAGCGTCGCCGGGTGAGGATTTCTCCCGCTATGCGAATGGAAACTGGGATGCGCGCACGGCGATCCCGGAGGACAAGGCCAGCTTCGGCATGATCAACCTTCTGGAAGACCTCTCGCGCGAACGCACAAGGGCAATTCTGGACGCGGCCCGAAAAGACCCTTTGAACAAGATTGGGGCAGCGTATTCGAGCTATATGGGTCGTGCTGCCGTTGAGAAAGCGGGTCTAACGACAATCGCACCATGGCTCCGGGAAATCAGCGAATTGCGCGACAAAGCTGGCCTGGAAAACCTCGTTGCGAAGGCCAATCGCATTGGTGTTGCCGGTCCTTTTCGCCTCTACGTTGGGCAGGACGATAAAAAGCCAGACAGCTATATCATCAAGCTGAGTCAGGGCGGCTTGGGCCTGCCGGATCGCGATTATTATCTCGAGCAAAGCGACAAAATGGCCGCGATCCGGACGGCATATCGTGCGTATCTTACACAAATGCTGACTCTGATTGGGGAAACTGACGCCGGCAGCCGAGCTGACGCTCTGATGACGTTTGAGACGGCAATAGCGAAGCTGCATTGGTCACGGGTCGAAAGCCGCGACGTCGATAGGGTCTACAACAAGACCACACTCGCCAAATTGACGGTGGACGCGCCCGGGTTCGACTTCCCTGCCTATTTTGCCGCGAACGGCATCAAACCCGCCGAGATGATTGTCGCGCAGCCCAGCGCCATTGCGGGGGAGGCGGCGCTCATCGCGAAGACTCCGCTTCAGGTTCTGAAGGATGCTTTGCTCGTGCGAAGCATCCATACCTATGCCGATTTCCTGCCCGACCATATCGGGGACGAGGATTTCGCCTTCTACGGTACAATCCTAGCTGGTACGCCAATGCGGCCGGAACGTTGGAAGCGTGGCATCGATTTTCTCAAGGGCGCTTTGGGAGAGGAGGTTGGGAAGGCCTACGTCGCGCGATATTTCCCGCCTGAAACGAAGGAGGCGATGGACGCACTGGTCCAGAATGTGATCGCGGCCATGGGCCGCCGGATCGATAAGCTGACCTGGATGAGTGATACCGCGAAAATCAGGGCTCGCCGCAAGCTGGCCGCGTTTACGGCCAAGACCGGTTATCCAGACAGATGGCGCGATTATTCGGGTCTCATGATCAAGGCGGGCGATCTGTTCGGCAATGCAGTTCGCGCCAACCAGTTTGCCTTCGACTATCAGGTGGGAAAGCTTGGCAAGCCGATATATCGTTGGGAATGGGGCATGACGCCCATGGAGATCAATGCATATGCCAATTTCGGCAAGGTGGAGATCGTCTTTCCCGCTGCCATCCTGCTACCGCCCTTTTTCGATCCCAATGCCGACCCGGCGGTCAACTATGGCGCGATCGGCGCTGTGATCGGCCATGAGATCAGCCATCATTTTGACGATCAGGGTTCAAAATATGATGAGACCGGGAAGCTCAACCCATGGTGGAGTGAGGCCGACGTCGCCACCTTCAAGGCGCTCAGCGGACGCCTTGTCGATCAATTTGATCGTTATGAGCCTTTCCCCGGTGTGCATGTGAAGGGGGCCATGACTTTGGGTGAGAATATCGGCGATCTGGCAGGCTTGGCTGTTGCTCTCGATGCCTATCATACTTCACTGGGCGGTAAGCAAGCTCCGGTCATAAACGGAAAGACCGGCGACCAGCGCTTCTTTCTCGGATGGGCGCAGGTGTGGCGGATCAAATATCGGGAGGCCGCCCTGCGCCAACGGCTCGTCACGGATTCCCATTCGCCCGCTCAATACCGCATTTCCACGGTTCGAAACTTTGATGAATGGTATGCCGCGTTTAAGCCTGAACCCGGTGAGAAGCTCTATCTTCCGACCAAGGATCGGGTCAAAATCTGGTGATTGAATCTAAGGCCGGGGTGAAGCCCGGCCTTGTCATGGGAGGGTGTCAGCGGCGCTCTTAGTCACGATCCCAGTCGCTCTTGGCAAATGTCCTTTACCAATCCTTGGAGTATAGTAATCCGCTCACAAATCCATTCCAGTTCCTCGGCAGTGATTTTATAATGCTCTGAGTAACGTGCGTTGACATAAGCACCGCGCAGCAGTTCGAAACAACGCTGCGTGAATTTTGTATCCCGCGGCCACGCTTGAATCAACCTTGCATCCAACTGTTCGCACTGTGACCTGAGCAAATTAATCTTGTGTGATTTTGGTGCGTACAACGTACTAACGAGGAGAAAGCAGTCATAAAGTCGTTCAGTGGTCTGGTGCAGAACGAACGCGGCTTCGTTTTCATTTCCTTCCGAAAGTGCGTGTCGAGCCATGCTGAAAAATGCTGTTGCGCTCGGAAACCATTTGTCAAAATGCTTTTGTGCCTCTGCTCGTGCTTCGTCCGGCGGCAAAGTAACTGGCTGATCGAACGGATTGTCAGGTGCTTCATAGAGAGCAATACCATCACGGAGGATGTCTCGAAAGAAGGGGCGACCCTTCTTCAGTTGTTTATTCACGTCGGTCAGGCTGTGGGTAATGATGTGCGCCGGAACACTGAGCTTCTTTGAGATGGTGTGGGCCCGGAGTAGATGGTCCTCGGCCTTGCTCCAATATTCGATCGGATCCGCGAGTTCCTCATGGTTCACAACGACCAGCACGTCATAATCGGAGAAATAACCACCGACCGGGTCTTCTACCCAGTCGCCGCGCGCATGTGATCCATAGAGGATAACCTTGAGGATCCGACCGGCCTTGCGATGAGGGGCATTACGCCCGGCGATCGTGTCCTCAAACTCTTCGAACAATATGCGACGGATTTCGCCGAGCTCCCGCTGTTTACGTTCGGGCAGATGATCGAGAGACGTCTTCATTCCCCCAGATTCCCCCTTTGGCGTAGAAAAGCCAAGAAAAATATGTGCCTTGTATCAATCAGGCCGCTTGGTAATCATCGCATAAAAGCGGATCGCCGCATTCGAAGCCTCAGTGTGTCGGACAGTTCGCGCGTATCGAATCATTCGCGGATCGGGAGAGCTTTTCGCCGCAACTCGGCATTTAGCCGCGGAGTTTCCGCAGCTAAATGCCGAATCTCCGCAGCTAATTGGCGAAGAACCCGCAGATTGCTGCGCAGGAACAGCTCAGCCATTATTTTTTCTGCGCTTTGCGCGGCGCAGTTAGACAGTCGCGGCGGCTGCGCTATGGAGGAGATGTCGGGTGCCGTGAAACAGGACGCGTGTCCCATGGGCCGGGGGATCGGCGGGCTTTTGGCCTGGCCGGTCGGCAGCGGCGCGACGTCCAAATAACGGGTCCTTGTACAGGATTTCCAACACCCGACCCCTTTTTTCAAGCCCTTGCCAGCCGATTCTCGATACGGAATTCTCTTTGGTGCCGTCGGGAGGCCGATGGCGGGGCGTGGAAACCCCTGTACCGAAGATCGGCGAGTCAGACTTGGTGCTGGCATGGCCGATCCATGCGCGCGCCCTTTGCGCGATGCACCGGCATGGAGCTTTTCCTTTGCCGTCCTTATGGGGCGGCACGCCCTTCGTAATTGAAGGAAAGGCGCGGGTAATGACCGGCGAGCAAGGGAAAACGCCGTGGCTGCCAATGGGTAGCCGGCAGGACGGGATGGTCGACAGGCTGTACCGCAATCATGCGGGCTGGCTGCTCGGAAGGCTGCAACGCCGGTTCGCGGGCTCTGGTCTTGAAGCGGAGGATTTGGTGCAGGACACCTATATGCGGGTAGCGCGCTACAGCGAAGAGGAGGCGGAGCGTCGGCCCCGCGCGCTGCTGCTCCGGATCGGGCTCAACCTTGCCTTCGATCAAATGCGCCGCAACAAGACCCGTCCCGCACCGCTGGCGGCTAATGATCCCGATCCTTCCTGGGACATAGAAGACTGTGGAGAGCAGGAATATTTCCTCGGCCTCAAACAGGCCGTCCAATCTTTGCCACCGGATCTTCGGACGGTCTTTCTTTTGTCGCGGTTCACCCGCATGACGAATGCAGATATCGCGAAAAGGCTGGGAGTTTCGGTCAAGACCGTTGAGGGACGGGTGAGCAAGGCACTTATATTGTGTGCACAACGGCTGTCGGACTGAGGGTAGGGATGACGATGGGCAGCGAAGAAGATAAAAAAATCGAGGAAGACGCAGCCTATTGGGTTGCGCGCTTCAATTCCCGCGTTGCGGACACGGCCGAACTCCAGCAATTCTTTGCCTGGAAGAAAGATCCGCGCCATGCCGCCGCCTATGAGCGACTAAATGGGCATTGGGAGAGCGCACAGAAGCTCGGGAAAGACCCGCAAATTGCTGCTCTGGTCGATGACGCAATCGAGCGAACCGCGCCTCGGTCAGGCATCCGTCGACCAATGTTGTGGGTGGCAGGCACGGTTATTGCCGGAGCTATGACCCTTGGCACATTCCTCCTCCGGCCAGTGGCGATCCATTATGAAACGGGAATTGGGGAGCAACGCCTGGTTCGCCTGGAGGACGGCACGAGGCTCCATCTCGATAGCGCAAGCGCCGTCGACATAAATTTCTCGTCAGGGCATCGACGCGTCGCCCTGATCAGCGGCCGGGCGATGTTCGATGTTGCGCATGACAAGAGCCGTCCCTTTGATGTGGATGCGGGCGTGGCGACCGTGAGAGCGCTCGGCACCCGCTTCGAGATCGATCGCCAGCAATCGGATGCCAATATCCTTCTGATCGAGGGCAAGGTGCGGGTGGATGCCGCGCAATGCCCGTCCGACAAATGCACCGATCAGTTGTTGCCGGGCGACATGATGATGGCGCGGGAAGCGGGACTTGGCGAGAAAGAGCGGGGCAATGTCGAGGCGATCACCTCCTGGACCACCGGCCGGCTCCAGTTCGAGGGCCGATCGCTCGCCGCCGCAGTCGATGAAGTCAATCGTTATTCCAAGGCGCCTATCATCCTGGAGGCGCCGGATCTCGCGGATGAGCGCGTCAACGGCGGATTTGCCGTTGGCGACCGCGATGCCTTCATCCGGGCCGTGATCGCGCTCTACCCGTTACGCGCGGAGCCGCAAACCAATGGCACTATCCGTCTTGTCCCTGACCCTGTGCGATCCTGATTTAAAAATTTCACATATCGTCCAGGGTTACCCCCGTTCCTCTACGTTACAGAATTAGGCGACAGGGGAAGGCGGGAGACCCGCTCCTCGGTCCGCCGGACCAGCAGGGGAAGGGAAACCATGACAGCCAGGAACGTCCATCGTATGGATTCGCCGAAACGGGCAAGGTCTGCACAGCGTCGCGGCCTACTCCTGTGTGCGGCCTGGGCGTTGGCGAGCGTTCCCGCGATGGCACCGGCGGCCTATGCGCAGGAGGTGCATCCGCGTTTCGACATCGCGGCGGGTTCGCTCGATCAGGCGTTGCAGCGGTACATGGTGCTGACGGGCCGCCAGATTCTGTATCGTAGCCAGTTGGTAGAGGGCCGTCGCACCAGCTCGGTCGTGGGATCGATGGATGCCGACAAGGCGCTGCACAAGCTGATCGGCGGCTATCCGATCACCGTCAGCCATCAGGGCCGCAATGTCTATGTGCTCTCGCCGCGCGGGGCGCCATCGCCGCAAGGACAGGGTCAGTCCCAGCATCGACCGGTCCCCCAGCGTCTACCCCAGGCAATCGCGCCTCGGCCGAAGCCGGTTCGCGCGCCGGACATGGCAGCAGCTGGGATTGTCGTTACCGGCACAAATATCCGCTCGGCAGCGCCGCCCTCATCGCCGGTGATCAGCATGACGGCCACCGACATCGCCCGCTCCGGCGCGGGTACGGTTGCAGAGGCGCTGGCGCTGCTGCCGCAGAATTTCGGCGGCATGGCCAATGAGGATACCAGCCTTACCGGCTCGGACCGCGTCAGCATCAACCCCGGTCTTGGGGCGAGCATCAATCTGCGCGGTTTAGGCTCAGACGCAACTTTGACCCTGGTCAATGGCCGCCGGACCGCGGGCGCGGGCGGGAAGGGCGATTTCACCGATCTCTCCAGCATTCCTGCAGTTGCGGTCGAGCGGGTCGAGGTTTTGGCTGATGGCGCGTCGGCTCTTTACGGCTCGGACGCGATCGGCGGCGTGGTCAACATCCTGTTGCGCAAGGATTTCGAAGGGGCTGAGAGTCGGCTGCGCCTCGGCACGGTGACGCGAGGCGGCAGTGAGGACATCATCGCCGGACAGGTGGTGGGTGCCCGCTGGGCGACCGGTCATATCCTTGCGGCCTATGAATACCAGCATCGCGGTCGCCTCCCTGGATCGGCGCGCAAATATACGCGCTCAGCCGACCTGCGGCAGCTCGGCGGCCATGACTACCGCCAATATTTCTCGGCTCCCGGCACCGTTGTGGTGCTAGACCCCGTGAGCCGCACCTATGTCCCTGCCTATGCCATTCCCGACGGACAGGATGGCACGGATCTTGAGCCCAGCGACTTCCTACCCGGCGCCAGTCTTTCCAGTCCGCGCGCCCATGTCGACCTGCTCTCGAAGCAGGACAGGCACAGCCTGTTCGTGAGCGGGGAACAGGAACTGACCGCCGGCCTCACCTTTTATGCCGAAGGCCGCTATTCCGATCGCAAGTTCGATGCGAAATCGCAGCCGTCGCTCACCATCATGAGCGTGACCCGCGCCAATCCCTGGTTCGTTTCGCCCACCGGCGGTTCGTCAGTGGCGATCGCCTATGATTTTGGCAGGGATATCGGCCCGATCCTCACCAGTGGCCGGGTGCGCAGCCATTCGGTGACAGCGGGCGTCCGGGCGGAACTGGGCGGCGACTGGCAGGTCGACGCCTATATGTCGCACGCCCGTCAGGTTGATCGGCAGCTGAGCGATCATCTGCTCAACAGCAGCGCGCTCAATGAAGCGCTGGGCCTCACCGCCGATAATCCGCTAACCGCCTATAGCGCGGCGCGCGACGGCTATTTCAATCCTTTCGGTGATGGCAGCAGCAACAGCGCCGCCATCATCGATTTTATCGGCAGCGGCTTCATCCGCCAGCGCTACAGCAGCGAATTGCTGAATGGCAGCATGATCGCCGACGGCACGCTTTTCGACCTACCCGGCGGGCCGCTGAAGCTCGCCTTCGGGACGCAGGCGCGCGAGGAGCATTTCTCCCGCTCGGTCCAGACCTTCGCCTCGGGCGTCACGCCGCCCGCGCCGGTGACGCCGAAGGCGAACCGGACGATCGTTGCCGTATTTGGCGAACTGGCCGTGCCGATGGTCGGCCCGGGCAATGCGCGCCCCGGTGTTGAGCGCCTCGACCTGTCGGTCGCGGTCCGCCATGAGCGCTATTCCGATTTCGGTTCGACCACCAATCCCAAGATTGGGTTGGTGTGGGAGCCGGCGCAAGGATTGCAGCTACGGGGAAGCTGGGGAACGTCGTTCCGCGCGCCTGCGCTCCCAGAGATTTTCGACCCGTTCCGCGTCTCCTACACCCAGCTCCCGACCACGGGTGGTGGCAACCTGCCGGTCCTCACCCAACGCGGCGGCAATCGCAGTCTCGAACCAGAAAAGGCCAAATCGCTGACTGTCGGCTTCAGGGTCCAGCCCAAGGCTGTGCCGGGCTTTGGCTTGGAGGCCAGCTATTTCCAGACGCGCTTCTCCAACCGGATCGGACAGCCGGTCACCGAGAATATTCTCCAGGCGCTCACCAACCCCATCTATGCGCCCTATGTAACTCTGATCGATCCCGCGCATAACGCCGCCGATCTGGCTCGCGTGCGGGAACTGCTCGCGGTGCCAGGGTCGAGCGTGCCGACGACCTTCGCCCCGGAATCCTTCCGCGCGATCCTCGACGGGCGCTATGTCAACTCCGCCCGGGTGGATGTGCGCGGGGTCGATATCCAGATGCGTCAGAGCCTCACCCTGGGTTCGAACCGGCTGAACATCTCGGTCAACAGCATGATCCTCATTGATTATAAGGATCAGCTCACGCCTGCTTCACCCATGATCGAGCGAGTAGGGACGTTGGGCAATCCCGTAGACTTCCGCCTGCGCGGCACTCTCGATTGGGCGCGAGGCGACGTCGGGGCAACGCTTTCGCTCAACCATGTTGGTCCCTACACTGACAACATCAGTGCGCCCGCGCGTCCGATCTCGTCGTGGAACGGCGTCGACCTGCAATTGCGCTATGAACCGCGAACAGCGGAGGGTTGGCGCAAGGGGCTGAGCCTGGCTGTCACCGTGCAGAATCTCTTCGATAGCGATCCGCCCTTTGTCGACCGCAATTTGGGCTTTGCCTACGACCCGGCCAATGCCGATGTGCTGGGCCGCTTCGTATCGATGCAGGTGAAAAAACGATGGTAGCGCCGCGCGGCTAGGCCGCCGCTTCGCTCAGACCCCACCAATCAGGAATCCGTGACATGCGTTTCCCATGGCTGGCGGCGCTATGCCTGGCGATGGCCGGCATCGCCGACGCACGCCCCTATGGCGTGGACGATATGCTGCGCGTCGAAAGCTACGGCCAGGCGCTCATCGATCCCGACGGCCGATGGGTGGTGATCGATCGCTATCGCCGCTATGACAGCGCCGCGAGCTACCGCTATGACGGCTTTACCCGGCGGGGGCTGGGGGTCGTGATGCGTCTCGACCTTCAGCATGGCGGGCGTCTTGAACCGCTTTTTTCGCAGGATGATGGCGCGGGCTATTGGATCGCAAGCCTGTCGCCTTCGGCCAAGCGCCTAGCGGTTTTCAGGCTGAAGGACGAGATGCTCTCGCTCGGGATCGTCGATATGGCGACGCGGGAGGTGCGCTGGCTCCTGCAGCATCCCGTGACCTCACTGTTGCATCCGGCACCAGACTGGCTGGACGATCAGCGCCTGTTGTTGGTTGCAGCGGACAGTCCGGCGCTGCCGTGGCCGTTCGCGACGGGTAGCCGCTATCAGGCCGAGGTCATCCCTCTCTGGGCGCGCACGGCACGGGGGCAGGAGCCCGGTGTCTCAGTCGTTGGCGGCACAGGCGAGGCTGCGCCGCTTCCGCAGCGTCGACTTCTCATGATCGATGTCGAAACCGGACAGACCACCCAGCTTGGCGATGGACCGATTGCGGATGTCGCCATTTCTCCTGACGGCGCCTCGATCGCGCTGCTCCGCGAGGGACCGGAGCCGGTCATCCCTTTGAACGTCCCGGTTCGGTCGAGTGACCAGAACCGGCAATATCGACTGTCGGTCCTGCGCACTAAGGGCGGATTGGAACGGGAGGCCTGCATCGGCTGCGACATCCAGCCGGGTTTCCTCGAATGGGCACCGAGGAGCGACCGGCTGATGTTCTTTGCGCGAGCGCCCGGCCAAGATTGGGCGGCAGGCGAGCTACGTCTGTTTGACGCGCGGACTGGCCGCATTCGTGCAGCTTTCGACGACGTGACCCCCTTCCTGCCGCCCGACGACAGCGGCGTGCGTTTGGTGCGCGCGGGCTGGTGGGGCGAAGTTCCACTCGTCTTTGGCCAGCGGGGCGGGAGATCGAGCCGCTGGAGTGCTCCGCGTGCCGCAGCCTCCATCAACAAAGCTCTGGAGCGGCTGCCCTGTCAGCCACCATTGCTGCAGGCGGGGAGCGCCCGACTGCTCCTCGCCTGCCCTGATGGACTATGGACGATGGACCGCACTGGAAATTCCAGGAGGATCATAAAAGGTGGGCCGATCAGCATGCCGCGATCGACGAGCGAAAGCTTCGATATCGGCATTCGCGCCAACCATCGTTCGATTACTGCCATTAGCGACGATGCCCCCATTGTCATCCCGCAGGGTGCGCAGGCGCAGCTTCGTTGGCTAGGCTGGGCCAATCGAACGACTGATCACACAACCGATCCGATCACGCGCCTGCTTTTCGGCAGCAGGCGTGCAGGTATCGCGCTTTTGATCACGCGCGATGCCTGCGGTGTCGGCCGGCTCATGGCCTCGGGGCCGGCCGGCATTCGCGAGATCGATCGGACCAACGCCCATCTGGCAGATGTCGATCTGCCTGACATGCGGCCGCTGACCAACCCCGCTACGGGCCTTACGGATTGGCTGATCCGTCCAGCAGGAAATAGGAGCAAGCCATTACCGCTCATTGTCGTGCCCTATCCTGGGATGACCTTCACCATGGATCGTCGACCGGCCGTTGCGCCCGACATGGTCGCCGCGTCAGTCAATCCATTGCTGCTCACGAGCCTTGGCTACGCCGTGCTGATGCCCAGCCTTGTCGATGCGCGGGATGGCATGGACCGAGGTGCGACCCTTGGCACGCAGGTTGAGCAGGCGGTAGATCGGGCCATTGCGACCGGCTTAATCGATAGTGAGCGGGTGGCAGTCTACGGCCATAGCTTCGGTGGTTACACCAGCCTCAAGATCGCCACCCAAAGTCATCGCTTCCGCGCCTATATCGCGAGCGCGGCACCTTCTGACCTTGCGATTCAGCATGGCGCGCTGTCGCCGGCCGACCGGGTTGCACTTGAGGAGGGGTTTCCGCTGACGGTCGGCTTTGGTTGGGCGGAGGGCGGGCAGGGGAGCATGCAGACAGGGCCGCAGGCAGCGCCAGAACGCTATCGGTTGAGCAGTCCCTATTATCAGGCCGATGCGATCAGCGATCCGGTGCTGCTTATCCACGGTGATATCGATCCGGTACTCGCCATCAATTCCGAGCGGATGTTCACGCAGTTGCACCGTCGCGGCCGCGACGTGACCTTGCTGCGCTATTGGGGCGAAGCGCATAACCTTCGCAGCCCCGGCAATATCCGCGACATGTGGCAGCACATTGCCGCTTGGCTTGGCGATCGGCTGGCGGTCGGAGGAAGCCTCAAGCCCAGCGCTGCGCCCACAATTCCATCGCCACCAGCGTTGCGAGCAGCGAATGATCACCGCGCCAGAGCAGCGCTTCACCGTTCAGCATTGGCTCCAGCGCTGCGCGGTCGATAATATTTTGCCGCACCAGATGACCCTCGCGCAGAAGCGGCCCCAGGCGGTCGAGCTGAAGAGCGATGGCCCGGCTGTAGAAGCCGGTGGCCTCACCCTTTGTACGACGCTCGCGCACCGCTGGCGGCAGCCAGTCTGCCAAGACGTCGCGCGCGCCGCCCCGGTCGCGCTCGTCGGGAACCAGCTCCCATGTCGGCACGCGAAGGCAATGCTCGACCACCGGTTGCGACAGCATGGGATGGGCGAGCCGAAGGCCAGCGGACGTCAGCGTCGGTGCGTGGAATATCTGGCAGTTGGAGAGCATGGCGATCTGCAGCCGCTTGCCTGGCGGCAGTCGCTTCGCCTCCTCCATCCAGGGATGGAGCGGCAGACCTGCTTCCAACTGGGCACGCAGCAGCGCTCCGGCCAAAGCCGGCTGGAAATTGGCGGCCGCGCGCATGGGGAGTGGGCGCAGCGATCGCCAGAGCGACGACCAGATGGATCGGTTGGTCGATGCGGCGCTCTCAGCGAGCAGGCGCCAATAGGTCGGCCCAGGCCCTTTGGCGCGCAGCCGGTCAGCCGCGATGTGGGGACCGCGTGGCTGGAACAGCACCGCGTCGCCGCCCTGGCCGCTCAATATTGTCGTTGCGCCGACAAGGTCGGCGGAGCGCACCGATGTCTGGTCGGCAATATGGTCGAGACCATAGACGAGCGGCTGCTCTGGTCGCGATCGCTCCATATGCGCCATATAGTCGATCTCGCTGGGGTGGATACCGACCTCTACCAGGGGCACGTCCCAGTGATCGGCGACCGCGCTGGCAAAGCGGCTCTCTCCGCCTCCGGTCGCGCCCGGCACGAGATTGAGCGCGTGGATCGCCGGTCGGTCTTTGCGTCGGGCGAGGCCTCCCAGAATGAGGGAAGAATCAAGGCCACCCGACAGTTCGATCGAAACCGGGCTGGAGCCATTGCCCCAACCGGCAATGCAATTCGCCAGGACGCGCGGGAGATCGGCAAGGGGCGCCGGATCCTGGCGGGCGATCGCCGTCGGAGACCAGATGCCCTGCGTGGTGATGCCGTCCTTGCCGACATGATAGATAGTTCCCGGCAGGGGGATGGTGACATCCGTCAGCGCGCTCAGGCTTCCCACCCGTTCGGGCAAGGCCGTCAGTGTTGCGAGCGCGGACCAGTCGACCACGGGTCGCACGCCTACGCTGTCGAGCAATGCGTCGGGCAGGCCGCTCGTGATCAGCGTCAGACCATCGACCTTCCAGATATAGGCGCGCAGCGCCCCCGACGGATCGCGCATCAAGCTTGTCTGTTGGCGTTCCGGGTCGTGAATGAACGCGACGTAGCGGCCCCAGCACAGCCGGGTGATCGCGGACATAGCTTCGACGGGATCGGTGGAGGTCTCCAGCGCGGCGGGCAGCGAATCCTTCGGCAGCGTTCCCGGCAACAGGGAGCCGAGTACCTGGGTTCTGCCCTCGCGCGCAGCGTGCAAGGCCCATCCCGGATTCGGAGCGCCCGCCAGCAGCAAAAAGCCGGGGTCGTCTGCCTGCACCATGAGGTCGGGGAGGCGCGAGCGCAGCGCTCCGCCAATGGTTCGAGCGCGCTCCATGGTTGAGGCACCCGGTGGCGCCAGGAGTGCGCAAAACCGCAGGGGATCAGAAGCGGGCAATGGGGTCGTACCAGCGGACATGATCGGCCCAGTCATTGAGAACACGCCCCTGCCATTCGACCCAGCAATGGGCTTCGAAGGGATAGGTGCGAACGCCAAAAATCCATTCTGCCGCTACGCCGCGCTTGCGCAGCAGGCGGAGCAGGAGCCAGGACTGAACAAAACAGCGACCACTGCGCGGCAGCAGAATCCGCAACTGCCTGAAACGCTGAACGAGACGTATGACCCCTGCATCATCCAGCCTCACTTTCGCAGCGGTACGGATCGGGCGGCGCAGCAGCGCCTTGCGGCGAAGCCCATAGTGGACGAGGCCCAGGATCACAGCGGGAATGAGGGTCAGGCTGGCAAGGGCGTTGCCGCGCGGCGGCATGCCATCGACCGGCCATGTCGGATCGAGTATGGTCGGGACATGGTTGTCCACTGCGCGGAGCAGCCCTGCATCGATCACTTCACGGATGACGGGATTGCCGGGATCATGGTCATCACCGCGAAGGGCGAGAATGACATCCTCGCCATCAGCGCCCTGCAGACACAGATAGCTGTCGTCGGAAAGGTCGAGGAGGATGAGGTCTTTGCCGACATCGGCGGCACGAACATGGGGTGCAGTGGTGAGTGGCATGGAAAGCAGCCCAGGAAAATGGGGAGCGGCGTCAGATTTGGAGCCGCTCCCGTTGAAGGTCAGGGCCAGCAGAGGACAGGCATGAAGTCTTCGCTCTCGCCCATCTGCGTGATCGCACGGGTATCGCGCGAAACGCTGCCTAGGCGCCGAAGGCGCAGGGTCAGTGGCTTGGTCATTACAAACCTCCTTGGGGGTATGAAGGTCATCGTCCCGGCGGTGAGCCGCGAAGGTCACAGTGCGCCGAGCTATTTCATGAAAGGGAGGAGCGGCCTCCACAAAAGAAGGCCGCTCCCGGTGGGGTCAGGCGTAGGACAGGACGGGCAGAAATTCTTCCTGTTCGCCGGTCTGAACGATCGCCTTGGTGTCGCGGGAGACGCTGCCGAGGCGCCGCAAGCGAATGGTCTTCACTTTGGTCATCACGAACCTCCTTCATTGGATTTGCCGAACATCGGCATGTTCATGAGGCGCCCCGGCCCGAAGCTATTCAAATGATATTGAGACTATTTTCATTGTGTAGCCGATCGTGCGAGGGAATCGTGTCGCCGCGCGATTTCAAGGGCGGCTTTGCGACGGCGGCTGTAATAGGCGTTGGTAAAGCGCTGGAGGAGTCGCCGATCGCCCGCGGCAATAAGGGCGAGAAACTCAGCGGACTCAGCTGTCGGGTTGAACATTGTCGCTTCGGCGGGTTGCACGGGCGCCAGCCTTGCATCGAGATTGGCGGCGATCAGGCAGAGCAGTGAATTCGCGGTCTGGCCAGCGAGCGTCACCAATATGGTCCCGCTGTCGAACAGTGTTTCCTCAGCGCCATTGCCCGCGACGTTAGCGGACAGAACGACCGGTTCACTCAGCAGCGAAACCGCCGTGCTCTGCGCGACAGTGTAGAGCTCGCTCAACTCCACCGGGCCAAGCCGGGGTACGAAATAGCCAAGGCCGCGCCGCTCATCGAGCAGGCCTTCGCCCGCGAGGCGGGCCATGGCTTCACGAACCGGCGTTGGGCTGAATTTGCAGCTTTCTGCGCACCTGGCGACCGAGACATGTTGGCCTTCGGGCCAATAGCGCTCGCGTAGTGCCTGACGGATGGCTTTATAGGCTTGTAGATACGCCCTGTCTTCTGAGGTGCCCATGAACATTCTGCGTCCCTTCCAATTCGGAATCATGGAAGTTGCGGTCATGCAAGCCGCTGGCGAGGACAATTTGATCCATATGGGGTTAAATGGAGCACGTTTCGGATATTGGGGTCAAAGCCCGCAGTTGTCTGCCGATTTCCCGCAGCTATTTGCGCATATCACGCCAAAAAATGGCGCGGATTCGGCATTTAGCCGATCCATTTAAAATCAACGGTTTATTTGTGCCTGATTTTCTGGTTTTCTTGTGCAACTGGCGTTGCTCCCTGTCAGCGCCGGGCCAGCCGGAATGCATGGGAAAGATGTGGAGATGAGGGAAAAATCGACCGAAGAGACGCTCGACGTGGAGCTGATCGCGAAGGCCATGCGCATGATCCGCACGGAGCGCCGTCTGAAGCCATCCGAGGTCGCGAAGGTCATGGGTCTCCCTGTGCGGTCCTACGAGCATCTGGAATCTGGCAAGGGGCGGATAAGCTATGAGCGGGTCTGCCGATTTGCCGAGGCAACGAATAGCGATGCCGATGCACTGTGGTCGGTTCTCCAGATCGGGTCGCCGGAGTTTGCTCTGCTCTGCGCTGACAATAAAGGGATGAGTATCGTCATTTCTTTCATGCGCGAACTCCATGAAAAACTCGGCGAGGATATGATATTCCTGGAACCCGGCGCCATGATTGGCGGCATGTCTAGGCTCGTCAATGAATGGGTCGCGCACGTCCGCCAGCGCGACACTTATGCCGAGAAATGGTTGGAGCTGCAGAAAGGCAAATCGCGTAAGTCCGCCGCTTTGCCGGCTGGGTTGAGAAAGGGGCGGCTTGCCGAAACCTGAGCGAGCCATCATGTTCGGTGCATCTTTTCGTCGGAATAACATTTCAAACCAAAAGGGCTTTTTTGTGAAAGTTTAGGTCTCCGCATTGGGCTAACAGCGATAGCTGCCTGCACTTTGGCGCAGTGGATCGCGACGGTTCGGGATCCGCATAGATAGAGCCAACGTGATCCCGACCACCGTCCTCAGAGTCGACGGCCGTCGACCCGAATGCCAGTTCGAACCGCGCCTTTCGAATCTGTCTGCCCTCCAATCACTTGTAGTGGTGCGGCAGGCCGCTATGTCAAAAATTGCGCATCTTATGTTATCATGCTATGCCGCTGAGGGACATGAATGGAGGGTCGGGTGAACGTTTCTGTTGGCGAACGCTGGGAAGGCTTTGTGGAAACCGTGGTTAAATCCGGCCGTTACGGTTCGGCAAGTGAGGTTGTGCGCGAAGGCCTTCGCCTGGTCGAGGAACGGGAGGTCAAGCTAATATCGCTGCGAGACACGCTGAACGCTTCGATCGCCGCGCGTGGCGAACATGACGCTGACGATGTGCGGAGTCATCTGACGCGTGTGTCGGAAGAATTGAACCGCAGCAAAAAACTGAGTGCGTCGCCTCGTCTATCTGACGTCAGCCAGAAACGATCTGGCTGACGTCCTGCGTCGTATCGCGGCTGAAAGCGGGGATCTGGCGGTCGCTCAAGCCTTTGTCGAAAAACTCGTGGCCCGATGCGACAATCTTGCCGATCTGCCCGGTACGCTTGGAACCCATCGCCCTGAATTGCGGTCCGACATCCGGTCTCTTCCGCATCAGGGGTATGTCATTTTCTTTCGTTACGGCGAGGAGCGTGTGGAAATCGTGAATGTTCTCAATGGTCGCCTGGACATCGAGCGTTACTTCGAAGGCCACTAAAGATGAGAATTATGCTGGGCGTAAACGCCGGAGATTTTTGCGGCTGTCCGACATCGATTGACTGCTGATGAAAGAACAGCCCCGACAATGCGGGGCTGCCTTCAAAATTGCAGGTCTATTTGGCGTCCGGCGATCAGCCGTTGGCCGGGGGCACCTCCGCCTTGGCCTTCGCATCCCCATTCAACGCCGGGGCGGCTGTCTTGGCGGCCTTTTTCGGGGCATCCGCAGGTTTGGCCGCCTTAGGCGCAGCAGCCGGCTTGGCCTTGGGCGCGGCTTTCGCCTTGGGAGCGGCAACAGTCTTCACTTCCGGCTTGGCGGCAGCTTCAGTCTTTGCAGCGGGCTTTTCATCCTTGGGTGCGGCGATCGACAGGCGCTTGCGCGCATCAGCCTTTGCCGGTGGGGCCTTGGCCTCTGCGGCAGGCGCTGATTTCACCGGGGTGGAACTCTTCGGCGCGGCCGTTGCCGCGGCCGAAAGAGCAGCAGGCTTCGCCTTGGCATCACCATTCACGGCCTTCTTGGCGGGAGCGGGCTTGGGCGCTGCCTTGACCGGGGCTTTCGACTTTGCCGGAGCGGGTGCGCTCGGGGCGGCAGCGGCCGGCTTCACTTCGGCGGCGGGGGCAGCCGGAGTAACGGACTTGCGGCCAAGGCCGATCTTCGAGGCAACGGCGCGGCGCGCGTCCGAGTAGCTGCTGGCGACCAGCGGATAGCTTTTGGCCAGATTATAGCGGGCGCGATATTCCTCCGGGGTGAGGCCATGCGAGGCGAGGTGGCGCTTCAAAGTCTTATACGGCTTGCCGTCAATCAGGCTCAGAATGTGATCGGGCGAAGACAGGCTCTTACGTACCGAGACAGCCGGCGTGTAAGTCGGCGCTTCGGATTCTGCCGGGGCCGGATTGAGTTCATTGACGAGCGCGGCGCGCGTCGACTGGATCAGGCCGGCAAGGTCGGCACTCGGTACCGTATTGTTGGAGACGAATGCGCTCACCAACTGAACAGTGAGGGTAGTGATATCGGAAGAATTGTTGTCGGCCATGCTCGCGGACCCGTCTTCGAGGGATGTTCTGCGCCTCATGCGCGCAATCCAGAAAAATGTAAATCTCCAATTGCATCGATCAAGACGAGATGAGTGAACGACTTGGCGTCTGCCATGGTTCCAGTTGCGTCTGTCCTGTAAAAAATATGGTGAATCAGATTAAAGTCATGACAGGATCATGTCGATCAACATTGGCCCTATTCGTCGGCGCTCCGCGTCCTTCGGTGTGACTGGCAAGACAGGCGCGATCTGTTGCATGCGTGGCAAGGTGACGGCCTTCGCCGCGAGGTAGACATCGTCGTGAAAACCCATCGCCTCGATGATCAATTGCCGTACTTCGCCGGACTCCCGCGAACGAGCCTCGATCATGAAATCGGGCCTGCATGGTCCGAAGTCGGTTAGTCGATCGAAGACCGGCTTTTCGATCGAGAGATCAATATTCATGCGATTGAGATGCTGCTGGGCTTCCAAAAGCTGTCGCAGGACCAGTCGTTCGAACTCGCTATCTACTGGAACAAAGCGGCGTCCTGAGTAGATGGGCTGTGCATAGGCGCGCAGTGGCGCGAAGCCGCGGGACTCTGGATATTGCCCGATAACGACCAGGGCGAGATAGGGGCCTTTGATGACATTGGTCCGCACCGATGGCGACTGCACGCGATTGGCAATCAGCACCGGATCGCAGCCGGGCACATCGATACTGCTGCCTTGGAAGGCAGGGGCGAACAGGGTGAGGAAAGCCTGGGGCGCATGGCCGTGCGGCCATCGCTCGGAGAGCCTGCGCAGCGAGGCATAGACCTGTTTGCTGTGAAGCGGCCCGGCATGGGTCCAGAACGCGCTCGCCAGTTCCATGCCAGGCGCGATCTCGATCTTGGCGGCGGCCTGTCCCAAGGCTTTGAACTCGTCCCCGATCGACATGGGACGGTGTTGGTGACTGATAGGCTGGCAATGGTTGAGGCCCGCAGCGTCGATCAGTCGCCAGAGTAAGCGCGCGAGACGGGGGATCGACGCGTTTCGCGTACGGTCATCGGTCAAATCCTCTTCCGGCTTTTGGGCGAGATTTTGAGGGGCGGGGCGCAAGACCTCGAAAAAGCCTGCGGGCGGATCAGCCGGGTTGAGAGGGCTTCGCACCTCGGTAATGCGGTTCGTCGCCTGGTCGCGGAAGAAGGGGCAGTCGGTCCGATGTTCGGGCCGCTTCGCACTGGTGAGCCGCCGCAGATAATAGGTTTCCGCTTCGCTCAAATAGGCCGGCGTCAGGATGGGCGGCGGCTGACCCTCCTCCAGGCAATCACAGGCAATCCACTTCTCGCCAATGCGCGCCTGCTGGACGAGGAGAATGCCCGCCTCCTCATCATGATGATCACCCACGCCTTCATACCAGCGGACGAGCGCCATGCGGACAGGGGGAGGGAGGGCTATGCGCCGTGTCTGGAGGCCGTCGCTATTGCGATCAATTAACCACATGAGGGCCTCGCCGAGCGGCACCGAGGGGAGGGGTGTCCGGATGCTCCGAATTGACAGCCGCCATGGCGCTGATCTCCACTTGGGCTTCAACAGTCAGGAGGATGGTATGCACAAGGCGTTGCTGTTTGCTGGAATGATGCTCGTGGGGACCGATGCCGCAGATGCTGCGCCTCCCAGGAATGTGCGGATCGTGCAGATGATCACGATGGGCGGAAGTCCATCTGTAGATGGGGAAAACGGACCGAATGCGATGACCGGCGCAGTCGTCGAACGCCTTGGTGAAGGGCACGTCGCGCTTGCAGGTGGCCCTCATCGTCGATCGGTCGAAATCGAGATGGCGAACAGTTTTGCGGAGCGGGGGCCGGTGCCCATTGATAGCTGGAACGACCTTGGTCGCGGCGGCCCGGCGAACACCGAAACGCCCACGGGTGCCCTGACAATCCCGTCGTGGATGACCCGCTCGCCGCTCTATCCTTCGGCGGCGGCGCGCTGGGTACCGGCTTGCCTGCCCATTGCCTACCGCCCGACAGGGTTTCTCAAGGCGGACGCGGAGAACCGGCGGCAGGGCTATTATGGCCTGATGAGCCAGGTTGCCTGCGAATTCGGCATCCCGGTCGGCCTGTTCGACGCGATGATCATCCAGGAGAGTCGTTATCGCCATCATATTTTCTCGTCCAAAAATGCCTATGGATTGACCCAGCTCATGCCCGACACAGCAGCGGAATTGGGGGTCGATCGCTACGCGGCTGACCAGAATTTGCGCGGTGGTGCGCGCTATCTGCGCCGACAGCTCGATCGTTTCGGTCAGGTCCATCTGGCGCTTGCCGCCTATAATGCCGGGCCTGGCCGGGTTCGCAACGCGACGATCCCGCGCATCCGAGAAACCCGGCTCTATGTCGACGCCATATTGCACAATTGGTCGCTGCTGAGCGGTGTCGCGGTACCGAACCGGCGCATGGAAACGCTGCCGATGCCCGGCGATGGGTGGGACCAAGGCCCATACCGCATCGTGCGAGTTTCGACATTTCAGGAACGGATCAGAAGCGCAGATCGGTGAGCGCATTGCGCCGTTCAACGACGCGGGTGATCTCATGCGCCATGCGCTTGGCAACCGCGTTGGAGAAGGGCTCCGACCATCCACGGCGCAGCTCCGTGCCGTCAGCGCCTTCGATCTGCGCCAGAGCGTCGAGCAGCTTGCGGGGGAGATCGAGATAGAATTCCGCGAGCAGGGGCAAGAGCCGGTTCAGCCGGCTATCGCCATATAATCCGATATGGATGAGTGCTTCGCCCCTGAGCCAGGCCTGCAGGATATGGATGTCGAGCGCGTCGAGCAGCATTGCAAGCTCGGGCACGGTGATCGGCGGCCGCTTGGCCACATTGCGGTGCAGAACAGCGCCCAGGCGACTTTTGCCGATGCCTGTCGCGCCGGAAAGATCGCGGACACTCAGGCGCTTGTGCGCCATATCTTCGAGGATAACGGCAAGAAAGCCCGCCTGCACATCCGCGCGCCTGTCATTGGACCTGGAACTGGATTGATTGGGGTCATCACCGTCAGATTGCCATACCATGTCTTTCTCCCTGTTGGTCGCTCGTTACTTTTCCCCCGGATTTGCGCATAGTTGGGCTAAGAAATGGGCTGCCCGACCCATCGTTCTTGGCCCAAACGGAAAGCTGCTGGCCCTTGAATTCAAGGGACCAACTGACTTGCCGCAGTGCAAGATGCGGCCCGGCGAATTCGATATTCAATCAATTTTCATGCGATTGCGGGAACCGAGTCAAAGGAGCGAGCCCGAGCATCCTGTTTTGCCGCCGGAGCAAGTGAAGTTCTGGTCGGTTTCGATATCATGACGCCCTGAGATGGATGATATCTTCAAATCGGCAAATCCGTGAAGACTGTCCGAATCAGCTTCAATGCAATATTCAACTGTCCGCAATCGCGGGCAGAAATCCGCGAGATCGGACAGTTGCCCGCGAGCGCGGACAGTTTCGCGCAATTTTCTGTCGAGGCTCACGGGATTGTCCATTTATTTTCTGATTTGAGGACTTTTTCGCCGCTTCCTTCTTGGTGAAGAGCCGGAACGCACCCAGCCTTTCTCTGGAGCACGGATCAGCCGCGCTCGGAACATAAGGAACATCTCATGCAGTCTGTTCTGAAACAGGCCGGGCGCTTGGAGATGGCGGTGCTCGCGCTCGCTTTTCTCGGCTTTGCCCTGCTGCTGATGGTTGGCCCCGCCTTTGCCGGCGCCGACACGACCTTCGATACGGCGGAAAACACCTTCACCGGGTTTCTCGAAGGCTCGGGCGGTCGGATCATCACCATCCTCTCGCTGGTCGGCGGGGTCGTGGGTCTCGCATCGGGCCGTTTCTCGCTGGGACAGATCGCCATCCCCGTGGGCGTCGGCGTGGGCGCGGGCACCGGCGTTCCCATCGTCACCTCCACCGTCACCGCGACGATCTGAAGCTTCAAGTGGTCCATAGTGGCTTTCAGCCACGCCGGACCGACAAGAGGGTGGTGTATGGCACAGGACAAATATGTGATCCCGGCTCATCTGGATGATCCTGAATTGATAGGGCTCTGGACGCTGGATGAGTTCCTCGCGCTGATCATACCGTTCACGTGGGGTATCCTGACCCAGCATATCTTCATTGGCGTAGCGCTTGCGGGCGCGGGTTGGTGGGGACTTAAAAAGGCAAAGGCTGGCCGGGCGGGATCATGGCTTTTGCACCTGGCCTATTGGCATCTTCCGGCCGGTTTTACGGGCCTGAGAGCCACACCACCTTCCTATCTCCGGCTGATGGCAGGCTGATATGGACCTTAGCTACCAACATTCGCACCACCAGCGAATCCTGCGGCAACGCAATCTGCTGTTCGCGGCCGTCGCGGCGCTCGGGGCATTCAGCCTGCTGCTGCTGACCATGACCCTTTTTCGCGGTCGGGAGATCGTGCTCCAGCCGGTCCTGCGCTCGCCGCTCACCATTTCCAGTTCGGGCGTCAGCCGGGACTATCTGGAGATGATCACGCGTGATGTCGTGGTGCTGACCCTCGATCGCAATCCGCAAAATCTCGAATATTGGATGGAGAGCGTGCTCGCCATCGCTTCGCCGCGGGCACAGGGCAAACTCAAGGCCGATCTTATGCGCATTGTCGAGGAGCAGCGCGGGTCGTCGATATCGCAGTTCTTCACCATCCAGTCGATGACCATCGATACGAAGGCGCTCAGCTCGGAGGTGACCGGCGAACTCCACACCATCGTCGGCAGCAAGGTCGTCTCCAAACAGCTGCGCACCTTCCGCTACCGCTGGGAATATGCGGGCCTCACCCTGAGGCTCATCGGCTTTGGCATGGTGGAGGATGAGAAGGGCCACCGTGAGAAGGGGAGGGCGTCATGATGTCGGCTTATGTCATCGGCAGCGCAGCGGGCGGCCTTGCCTTTCTCTCCCGTCTCCAATGTTTTGCAAGCCGGATGATCGGCCTGCTCCTGCTCGGGCTGGCGATGCTCCTCATCAGCGCACCGGCCTTTGCCGACCAGAATATCGTGGCGGCCGACAGTGCGCAGGTCGATTGCCAGGCATCAGCCAAGGACCTGACCCGCATCAGCCTGGTTGAAGATGAGTTTGCCAGCGTGTCGAAAATCTCGACCGGCAACCCGACCGAGGATTTCTCGGTGGTGAACGAGCCTGTTCGCGGCGACATCTATCTCTCGGTGCCCGACGGTTTCCAGAAAGGTGCGCTGTCCTTCTTCGGAACGAGCAAGCGCGGCTATGTCTACAAGTTCCTCTGCCGGATCACAGGCGATCAGGCCGCGCAGATCTTCGTCACCAATCCCGCCATCGCTCGTGAGAGAGCGGAGGAGAATAGCCCGCAGGGCAAGATCGGACCGCAGGACGCGGCGGTTGCCTTGATGCAGGCGATGGCCGCCAATGGCTCGGCGCCGGGCTACGAGATGCGGCAGCGTTCGCTCCGCCCTGTCTATGTGGGCACGCTCAAGGTGCAGATGATCGCGGAATATCGCGGCGCGGATTTGACCGGCAAGGTGCTGCGCATCGAGAATAAGGGGGCGGCGGCCATCGAGCTTAATGAAGCGACGGTTGCGCCGTCGGGCACGCTGGCCGTCTCGATCGCCGAGCCGCGCCTCGGCCCCGGCAAGATCACGACCGCCTATCTCGTATCGCAAAATGGGAGGCCCTGATGGCATTGGCTGATCTTTTTTCGCGCAAGCGCCGGACGCTCGATGCCGATCAGGAGGCGGGCGAGGGCGTCTCCCCTGTCAGCGCTGACCTCGCCGGCAACGAGGCCGTCCGCCGCAAGCAGCAACTGCTTCTCGCCGGCGCAGCCGGCATCGGCCTCATCGCCTCCTCCTTCTGGATCTTCAGCGGTGACGAGAAAAAGGAGGATCCCAAAGCCACAAGCGGCGAAGAAATCGATGTCTCGACCAAGGATCTGGTGAACCGCAACCTCTCCCAGCAGGAGTGGATGGCGATGTCGGAAAACCAGTTCCAGGCCCAGGAAAATCAGCTGAAGGCCGTGGGCGGCCAGCAGCGGCGGATGGACCAGCTCGCCTCGCAGGTCGAGGCGCTGAAAGCCCAGAACCAGTCGATGCAGGCCGACGGGCAGCGGGTGCTGACCGCTTATCAGGCAGAAAATGAGCAATTGAAGCGCCAGATTTCCGAGCGGCGCACGGCACAGCCAGCGATGGCAGGCCCTTCCGCGCTCTACGGCCCCAATGGCCCGCAAGTCTATCAGCGGCCCGATGCACCGGGCGACGCAGGTGCGGTGCGCGCCGATGCGCTCCCCCGCGGCAATGAGGTCAAGATGGTGAGTTTCACCAGCAGCGATAGTGGGATCGCGTCCAAGGTCGCCAAGGGCAATACCGTCTATACCGACAGCCCCAATTATCTCCCGCCCAACAGTTTCGCTCGCGCGCGGGTGATTGTCGGGGTCGATGCAAGCGCGGGCGTCAACAGCCAGACCGATCCGTTGCCCGTCGTGCTGCGCATCACCGGTCCCGCTCGCTCGGTCTTCGCCAATGGCAAGCTGCTCACGACCAAAATCGAAGGCTGTCTCATCAATGGTGCCGCGCGCGGCGATCTCTCGAGCGAGAAAGTCTATGTGAAGCTCCAGAAGATGACCTGCCCGCAACCGGGCGGCCGCTATGCGGTGTCCGAGGTCAAGGGGTTCATCGCCTTTGGCGGCAAGACGGGCGTGCGCGGCCGGGTGGTGTCGCGCGAGGGATCGCTGGTCACCCAGGCCTTCATGGCGGGCCTGGTGGGCGGCTTTGGCCGCGGCTTTTCGGCCAATGCGAACAGTGTGTTCCAGGGCACCAACATCTCGACCAATGGCAAGCGTGACAAGCTCTCGACCGGGGACATCCTCGAAGGCGGGCTTGGCGAAGGCGTCGCCCAAACCGGCGACATTGTGTCCAAATATCTGATCGAACGGGCCGAGCAATATCAGCCGGTGATCGAGATGCCGACCGGCATCGATGTCGAGATCGTCTTCCTGGAGGGTGTTTATGTTCGCAACTAGGCTGCGGCGCCTTGGGCGCTTCCTCTCATATCGACCTGCATCGATCGGGTTAGCCTTCGGTTGCGTCGGCCTCGCGAGCCTCAGCCTCGCGGCCGATGTTGGCGGCGCGGAGGGCGGGGTCAGAGAGGCGCTGAAGGCCCGGCTCCCCAAGACCCAGGTTGGCGCAGTCGATTGCCAGAAGGTCAGTGGCTTGTGCGAAATCACCGCCGGCGCCAATCTCTTCTATGTCGATCCCGCCGCACGCTACCTCATCATCGGCCGTGTCTATGACATGCAGACCCGCCAGGACCTGACGGCAGCCAAGCTGCTGGAGATGAACCCCGACATGCTGGTGGGCGCGGCAGCCTCGGCCAATGCGGCGGCGAACCTGACGGGCGAGGATGCGCAAAAGGCCGCCTTCGCCGCTGCCGCCAAGGGTGGCCGGATGGAAAAGCCGACACCGGAACGCCGATCGCCCAAGCTCTCACTCGAAAGCCTCGGCAAGGACGGCGCCATCATCTGGGGCAATCCGCAGGGCCAGAGCCTCACCATCTTCACCGATTTTCGCTGCAGCTATTGCCGCGCGCTGTCCAATGTCCTGCGTTCGATGAACGTCAAGGTGATCGAGCGGCCGATATCGGTCCTGGGCAGCCGCGACATTGCCGACCGCGTCTATTGCGCGAAGGACAAGGAGCGGGCCGTACACGCCGCCTATGCCGGAGAGCCGCTGGCGGGCGGCGCGACCTGCGACACGTCGGGGCTTGATGCCAATGAGGCTTTTGCTCACAAACACGGCCTCAATGGCACGCCGGTCATCGTCCGCAGCGACGGTGCGGTGCTGGAAGGGTATCGCCCGCGCGAATTTCTCGAAGCCTGGCTTAAGGACGCACGGTCGTGAGCGGGGCCGTCACGACAAGGCCGCTGGCCGCGATGATCAGCAGCGTCCTGGCTTGCCTTCTTTCAACCGGCTGCGCGAGCCTTGGCGGTAATGTGAAGGGCAGTTTCGCCTGCGCCGCGCCCGATGGCATTTGTGCGCCGAGCGCGGTCATCGATGATCGAGCGCTCGCCATGATCACCGATGATCCCTCGGCCACGCCGACCCCAGCAGGGCCCTATGAGGAGCAGCGCAAGAGTCCGGCGGCCACCAAGGTCGCGGCGGCTGAGCCGGTGCGCATGGCGGTCAGCGCCGACGCCACGCGCAGCCGCGAGCGGTTGATGCGCATTGTGTTCCCGGCTTTCATCGATGAAGGCGGTCGGCTCCATGAAGCGAGCGCCATCCGCGCCGTGGTCGCCCAGGGAGAATGGCAGAGCGCGCCCGAACCTCAGGAAGCGGTCCTGCCGCGCAACGCGTTTTCGGCCGCGCCGCAGATGCAGAGCCTGGCCGAGGCCGTCACTACCACCGAACCACCGCTCGCCGTTGATCCCGATCTGCCGACGCCGGCAGCCGTCGAAGCGGCGCGGGCGCGGAAGGCGGATCCCGTAGCGGCCATCAAGGCTGATGTGGCGCGTCGGCTTGGGACCGCCGCGCGGGCCGGTTCGCCGTCGGTTCCGACACCTTCCGCGCCGCAAGCGGCCTCATCTACCCCAGCGGCGCTTCCGAGCAAGCTGGTTCCGGCGAAAGGCGCCGCCGCAGTTTCCGTGCCCGCGTCGCCTAAGCCGGTCGTCCAACCCATCGTGCGGGCAACCGCCTTTCCTGCCGCCATCCCGGAGGATGAATGATGGCTGATCCCAATATTTTCGAGCGCCTGATGGCGGGGATGCTGGGCGACACCAAGCGCCCGGACAGCGGCCGCCCGGATCTCGGCGTCCCGATGCTGGCGCATTGGTTGCCCTACCGCAGCTACGACGCGAAGAGCGGCATCTTCTACAACAGCGCCTCGCGCGGCTTCGTGCTGGAGGTGGCGCCGATGGTGGGCGCGGATGAGCGCAGCGGCGAGATCCTTGCGCAATTCCTCTCCGAAGCGATCCCGACGCCCGGCTGCCTGCAATTTCACCAATGGATGAGCCCGCGCGTCGGCGAGCTGCTCTCCAAATGGTATGTGCCGCGTTACCGGGCGCACGGGATTTACGAGCGCATGGCCAAGCACCGGGTCGAGCATATGACCCAGGGCGTCTGGACCTCGCTCTCGGCCGACGCGCCCTTTGGCCTGCGAAACCACCGTGTCGCCATCTCCTATTCGACGCCGGAAAGTTCGCGCGTCTCCAACGAGGAGATTGTCGGCGTCATGGACGGGCTCATTTCCGCGCTGGCCTCGATCAACGTCACCGCCCGCAAAATGGACCCGCCCGCGCTCATCGCGTGGATCGACGACATCACCTCGCCCACCACCGCGCCGGGCGACGACGCGGTGAGCTATAATGCGTTCGATCCCATCGCCGACCAGGCGATCCGGCGCGATGTCGAGATGCGGGTTGAGGCGGATCGCATATTGCTGCGCACCGAGCGCTTCCGTCCCACCGGCCGCGAGATCGACGGTACCCCCGAGATCGGCGAGATTTACCCCGACACCTTCGATGTCCGCTCCTTTTCGGTGCGCAACTTGCCCCAGCGCTGGGCGCCTTGGGATGTCGCGCGGCTGATCGGCGACATGTTCACCGACAAGCTGCGCATGCCCTGTCCGGTCGCCACCAATCTCTGCATCGATTTTCCCGATGTCGAGGCAGCGTCCAGCAAGGCGGGCTTCAAATTCATGCGCACGACCAGCCTGGCCGACAGCAAGTCGGCGCGCTTCCTGCCGCAATTGAAGGAGCAGAGCCAGGAATGGCGCTATGTGAATGACGAGATGAAGCAGGGACGCAAGCTCGTGCGCCTCTTCTATTCGGTTACGGCCTTCTCGCCCAAGGGGAAGGGGGATACCCATGAGCGGGTCCTCAAATCCGTCTATCGCGCGGCGGGCTGGGATCTGCTCGACGATCGCTATCTCCAGGTCATGGGCCTGCTCTGCGCCATGCCCATGACGATGGCGAACGGCCTTTCCAAGGATCTCGAGCGCATGAAGCGGATGCGCACGATGCTGACCACTACGGCCGCCAATCTGGCGCCGATCCAGGGCGAGTATCTGGGCGGCCGGACGCCGCATCTGCTGTTGATCGGCCGGCGGGGCCAGCCCTTCTTTTGGTCACCCTTCGAGAATGCGGCGGGCAATCATAATGTCGCGGTGTTCGGCAAATCGGGGTCGGGCAAATCGGTCGCCCTCCAGGAACTCTGCGCCTCGCTCTGCGGCGCGGGCGCGCGGGTGGTGGTGATCGACGACGGTCGCTCGTTCGAGCACAGCGCCAAGCTCCAGGGTGGCGCCTTTGTCGAGTTCACCATGTCCTCGGGCTTCTGCCTCAATCCCTTCAGCATGATCGACGCCGATCTCGCCGCGCGCGACGAGGATTATCAGCTCGACTGCATGGCGATGCTGAAAGCCATTGTGAACCAGATGGCCCGCCATATCGACCGGCTGAACGATACCGAGCGGGGCCTCATCGACGGGGCGGTGAATGAGGTCTGGGAAGAAAAGGGGCGATCCGGGTGCATCGATGATGTGATCGCGGCGCTCGACCGGACCGGCAACGAACTTGCCAATGCGCTGGGCATCGCCATGCGGCCCTTCTCGTCGCGCGGTACGTTCGGCAAATTTTTCGAAGGCGAGGTGTCGTTCGAACTGTCGGCGGACCTCACCGTCTTCGAGCTTTCCGATCTTTCCGCGCGCGAGGAATTGCGCAGCGTGGTGCTCACCGCGATCATGTTCCTCTCCCAGCAGATGATGCGCAAGATTGACCGATCGATCCCCAAGGCCTTGCTCCTGGACGAGGCCTGGCAGATGCTGCGCGGCGGCGCGATGGCGGACTTCATCGAGACTTATGCGCGCACCTGCCGCAAATATGGCGCGTCGCTGGTAACGGCGACCCAGTCCTTGAACGACTATTATAAGTCGCCAGGATCGATCGCGGCACTCGAAAATAGCGACTGGTTCGTCATTCTCCAGCAGAAGCCGGAAACCATTGCCGACTTCAAGAAGCATGACCGCTTCGAGATGGATGACTATACCGATGCATTGCTGCGGTCGCTGAAACGCAACGGTTTTGAGTATTCCGATATCATGATCAAGGGACCCGAGACATTGGCGGTCGGCCGCCTCGTGCTCGATCCCTATAGCGCGACGCTCTTTTCATCGAGCCCCAGGACCTTCGCTGCGATCGAACACCTGGTGGCGCAGGGTCTCACCATGGAGCAGGCGATCGAGCGCGTCGCATTCCCGGACATGCCGGAAAAATGGTCGGCGGACCCGGGCGATCTTCCCCTGACAGCGGAGTGATGGAGTCATGCGAGAACTGACAATCAGTGCTAGTGAGGAGATCGTGCGGAGAGCGGAGCGGCGGCGGTCGCGCCAGTTTTGGGCGGGCCTGGCAGCGCTGACGCTGAAACTGGCGGGCTTTTTGGCCACGACCCTGCTCCTGAGCTGGGGTCTCCTTGCCCTGTTCTTCTTCGCGATCGGCGGCTTTTCAATCGATGGCATGGTGATCCAGCTCCATAATTTCACCACGCGCTATTTGGCGGCCGATCCTGCGCGGCTTGCCGCTTTCCGGCACTTGGCCGTCGCCATCTATTGCGGCGCGGCCCTTCTCCTCATGATCCTGCGCCGCCATCATATCCTGCCCGCGCCGCAGAGGAGCGCCCGCCATGGCTGAGCAGCAGGAACTCGATCTGCCCGCGCCGGACCCCGTCCTCCGTCCACGCCGTACCAGCCTGTTTGCAGGCTTCACCCGCGGCCAGCTTCTGGGTGGCGCGGCGTTGGCCGCGGCCCTGGTCTGGGGCATGTGGGTCACCAAGACCTTGCTCGCGCCACCGGCCGAGCGGATCGTGTCGGCGCGCCTCTCGACCATTGTCGGCGAATATGTCCAGGCGCAGGCGCATTCGGCATCCTCGCCCGCCCAGGTCGAGGCCGAAATGCGCCGTTTCATGGGCACGCTCGACCAGGAGTTGCAACGACGCTCGCGCCAGGGCGAGATCGTCATGGTGGGCGAGGCGGTCCTGTCCAAAAATGTGCCGGACATCACCGAGAGCATCAAAAAGGCCGTCTATGCCTCGGGCATCGCCATGCCAAAGCAAGCGAGCGCCCAGCAATTGCTGAGCCTTCAGCGCGAGACCGGTGGTCTTGAAGGGCCAATGCCAACTCCACAATCGCAGGCGTCTGCTCCGTCGCCGATGCCCGCCATGCCGTCGCCCGCCGGAGCCTCGTCACCATTCGCGCCCGTGCCTCTGGCAGGTGAGTATCCCGGCGGGATGGGCGCTTCGGTCTCAAGCTTTGGAGGGCACGATGGCGCTGGTGGTCAGTGATAGCCCGCGCGTATCGGGCTGGCGTCCGCGCAAGCGGCTCTGGGCGCTGCTCGGCATCGCCGTCATCGGCTATGGCGCCTGGCAGGCCCTTCACGGTTGGCGCGAGCGCCATGCGGTGCTGATCAACCTCACCGACTCGCTGCCCAACTGGGCGTTCCTGATCCACCGCACCAAGGTTCCGGCGCGCGGTGACTATATCTTCTTCGATCCGCCCGCCAATGCGCTGGTGCGACGGCACTTCGGGAACCCAACGCCGCTATTCGGCAAGATTGTCTACGGCATGCCGGGCGATGTCATCAGCCATGACGGCACCGACGTTCGCATCAACGGTCGGCCGGTCGCGCATAGGAAGGCGCGTACGCGCCTCGGCGAGCGGCTAACGCCGGGACCGACCGGCGTGATCCCGAATAGCTGCTATTATGTCGGCACGCCGCACAAGGACGGGTTCGACAGCCGCTATGGCGAGATTGGTCTTGTCTGCGCGCGGCAAATCTTCGGGGCAGGGGTGCCCGTGCTGTGAGGGTGCTGCTCACCGTCCCCATCGCCGGCGCTGCGCTGGCGGGTGCCCTGCTGATCATCGGCCCAATGCGTTCGGAAGCGCGGGACTATGGCGCGGTCGGCCAAACCTTCCCGGTCATCGAACCCGATCTCCTGGCCACTATCGAAGCGCGGCTGAAACGCGCCGAGGCGAGCGGCGAACTGGCGCGGATGAACGCGGCTTTTGCCAAGAGGGTGGAAGCCAAGGTCCGCCGGCCCGATCCCGTGGCCGGAATCACGCCTGCGCAGGCGGCGCGCAGCTGGCAGTTCGATCCGACGGTCACGCTCGAGCAGGATATCAGGGACCAGAAGGGGACACTTATTGCGGCGGCGGGGCAGAAGATCAATCCGCTCGATTTTGTGCGGCTCACCCAGGCGCTGGTGTTCGTCAATGGCGACGACGCGGCCCAGATGACCTGGGCGACGACCCGGTACAGCGACGCCAAGGCGAAGATCATCCTGGTCAGCGGCTCACCGATCGATGAGATGACCAACCGCAAACGCCGTTTCTATTTCGATCAGGAGGGGCGGCTTACCGCCAGGTTCGGCATCCAGCACACGCCCGCCGTGGTGCGGCCTGCGGGCCGGGTCATGCAGATCGAAGAGCTGCTGCTCGACGCGAAGAGGGCCGGATGATGCCGCTCTGGCTCGATCTCCTGCGCACGCCGATGGCGGCGCCCGAAACCCGGTTCCTGCGGGCGATGCGGCATGTCTGGCAGGGTCTTTACCTCGCCCTCGCCACCACCATCCTGCTGCTCGACCCATTGAAGCAACTCCTCGGCAGCAGGGCCTCGCTCCTCATCGCCGGGCTCATGCTCCTCACCGCCACCCACAGCCTCATCTATCTCCGCGTCAAGAATCGGGCGGACACGGAGTGGCTCACCCAAGCCGGGGAGGGCGAATGATGCGCAGCCTTCGCGCCTTGCTGATGATCCTCGGCCTGCTGGCGGCGTTCGCTCTCACCCCGCAGCGCGCCGAGGCAGCGGGGCCGACCTGTCACGGCAAATTCGCCAATCCCATCACGGATGTCTGCTGGTCCTGCCTGTTTCCTCTTTCGGTCGGCGGCACGAAGATCTGGCCGGGCAACCGGCCCGATACCGGCAATCCCGCCTCGCCCATCTGCGCCTGCGCCGACCCGCTCCCGCGCATCGGCATTTCGGTCGGCTTCTGGGAACCGGCACGCCTCGCCGATGTCACCATGAAGCCCTGGTGCTTCCCCAATCTCGGCGGCATCCGCGTCGCGCCCGGCTTCGATATCGGCCAGGGCTATATGACCGGGCCCTCGATGGTCGGGGGGCGCTCGCAAAGCACCGCCAAATGGCATGTCCACTGGTATGTCTATCCGCTGCTCTATTGGATGGAGGTATTGACCGACTTCGTCTGCTTCGAGCAGGCGAGCTTCGACATCGCCTATATGACTGAGGTCGACCCGCTCTGGCAGGATGATGCGCTCTCGGGCCTCATCAACCCCGAAGCGATCGTCTTTGCCAACCCCGTCGCGCAGGCCGCTTGCGCCGCGGACTGCATCGCGGGCACCGTCGGCGTGCCGCTCGATCCGCTCTTCTGGTGTGCGGGCTGCCAGGGGTCCATGTATCCCATGAACGGAAATATTCCCTCATCGATCGGCCATGTGCAATCCTCCCGGCTCGCCCTGTCGCGCTTCGCCTACAAGATGCACCGCCAGGCGCTGGCCTGGGGGACGATGGGGTCCAAGGGCCTGTGCAAGAAATATCTGATGCCGATCATGCGCAAGCAGCAATATCGCTTCCAGATGGTGAACCCAATCCCGACGGTCTCGGGACGTTTCGCATGTTCGGCGATCGGCGCCTCGACCTTTCCGCCCGACGCGGGCCGGGCCTTCCCCGCCGTCGGCGAGGATATGGGCTATCTGGTCTGGCGCAAGCGCAACTGCTGCGTGTTTTAGGGGAGGGACGCCATGCATCTCGCCAGGATCGGGCTTGCCGCCCTTTTCGCCACCGCCGGCCTCTCGGCACTGCTCGCCCAGACTGTCGAGGGGATCGACGTCCAGGCGGTCAAGAAGCGCGCGGCGGACATGCAGGCGGAAGCGAATGCCTTTGTCGATGAGGTCAAGGATCGGGGCGACGCATTCCGGGAAGAGGCGCTCAGCGTGCATGAGTACGGCACGGAAAATATGAAGCGGGTCGCCGCGAGTGATCTCCCGACCGGACCTGCCGGCCCCATCGACTTTGACGCGATCGTCGAGGGGGCGGCGCAGAATCTCACCGCCAAGCCCGGCGAGGCACCGCAGTTCATCGCCTTTGCCAGCCTCTCCATGCCGCCAGCGTCTTTAAAGCAGATGGTGCGGGATACAGCGGCGGCCGGCGGCATCGTCGTATTTCGCGGTTTTCCCGGCAACAGCATGAAGGTCTTCGCCGGCCAGCTTGGGAAAATCGTGGACGAACAGGATATGGCGAATATCGGCATCGATCCACGTCTCTTCCGCGCCTTCGATGTGGCGGCGGTCCCGACCTATGTCGCGGTCTCCTCCGATTTTGACGTCTGTGCGGGCTTTGATTGCCAGACACGGGTGCCGCCGCATGACCGGATGACGGGCAATGTGACGGTCCGCTATGCGCTCAGCAGCTTTGCGGAAGGCCATGGGCCAGGCGCACAGGTTGCAGGAATCGCGCTCGCTCATATGGACCGGGCAAAGCCGTGAGATACAGGGCCGCGCTGCTGCTGCTGATCAGCGCTGCGGCCGCGGCAGCGCCATTATACGCGCAAATGACGCAGGAACAGGCGCGGGAAGAGGGGAAGGGTCTCGGCAACGCCATGCGGTCGAACGGCGCGCTGGTGCCCAGCGAGCAATCGCAGGCTGAGGCCGTGCCGGGCTATGCTGGGTCGAGCCTGCAGCAGGGGGACTATTTCGATGACCCTGAGAAACTCGAAAATGACAGTGCGGCGCTCAAATCCACGAGCGAGAGCTACCGGATCACCACGGACGCGGATCGAACACGGGCGACCTTCGACAATGACGAGATCAAGTCGACAGCCAGCAGGGCGACCACGATTGAGAATGATCCGGGCAGCTATTTGCAGGGCCAGGAGATCGGCGGCACGAGTGGCAGTTGCACCGCGCTGCCGCCGGGCGACGGGCAGTCCAGCAGCTATGAGGCAACCTGCAATGCCGGCGCCAGCGTTGACCAGAGCCAGCCCAGCTGCACCGTGCCCCAGGTTCCGCAGTTTGAGGAGAAGACGGCATACCGGTACAGCTGCGGCTACTGGTATAATGAGGTGTGGCATAAGCAGATCCGATGGGATCCCAACACGAGCAGCAGCAGTTGCACCGGCTTTGAAACCGCCCCGACGTGTAGCCTCGAAAGCACGAGCTTCACCGTAGAGCGCCGCTATGTGGGCCGCCTCAATAAGGATCGCTCGCTTTATCAATCCAACACCGTGCGCACCTATAGCTGCACGGCGCCCGCAGCGTCGACAAACGGCAAGAAATATTGCGATGCCTTCGGCTGCTTCACCCCGGCGCCGGTGGTGGACTTAGGGAGCGGCACGACCAAGGTGCATGTCGGAACGGCGGATGACCTGGCTTCCTGCGTTGCGCCGGTCCGCAATGGACAATGCACGCTCACATCGTCGGTCTGCACGGACAGCGAACCCAGGACCCGGATGGTCGATGGGGTGAGCGTCACACAGGATTGCTGGGCCAAAGCGAACAGCTACCAATGCACCATTATCGGCGAGGGCAATGACTGCGCTGATCTGGAGGCCAATGCCCAATGCAGCTTCCTGCGCAAGGAATGCATCGATGACGAGGAGGATCCGGCCTACGACCCTGGCGCCTGCAAGGTCTTTGAAAATGTCTATCGCTGCCCGGTGCCGCAGAGCGAACGGGGTGCGGAGAAGCAATATATTTGCGGCGGCGACGTCTACTGCATCAACGGCGACTGTGAACCGATCGTCCGTGAGGCCTCGACCGAGTTCAAGGACGCGCTGGTGGCGCTCCACTCGATCGACCAAGCCGGCAAGGAGTTTGACGAAAATAATTTCACCGTCTTTTCAGGGGAACGGGACAGCTGCCACAAGCCGGTATTTGGGCTCATCAACTGCTGCGCGGGGAAGACCTCCGGGCTGTTGACCATCGGCGCGGGCGCGGCGGCGCTTGCCGGCGGCCCCGCCGCGATCGCGGCGTTGGCGACGCCTTTCTTGACGCTCTTCGCCTGCTCGCAGGGCGAGATGAAGCTCGATATCAAGGACCGGATGGGCTTTTGCCACAAGGTCGGCACCTATTGCTCGTCCAGCATCCTGGGCATCTGCAAGACCAAGCGTACCGCCTATTGCTGTTTTGAGAGCAAGCTCTCGCGCATCCTGCAGGAACAGGGCCGTATCCAGCTGAACAAGCCCTGGGACAAGCCCAAGAAGGAGCAGTGCAAGGGCTTTACCATCGAGGAGTTTGCGAGCCTCGATCTCTCGGTGATGGATTTTACCGAAGTCTATTCCGAGTTCATGGACGCGGCCAAGCTGCCTGATGAAGTCCAGACCATGACGGACATTCAAGCGAAGATACAGGGATATTATGATCTCCATGGCCAATGAGATGATGGCGCCCCGCGCTCCCTTTGGATGGGACATGACCGCCTTCGAGCTTGCCATCTTCATCTGCGTCTATCGCAGCCCTTCGCCGATGCGCGCGCAGGAGATTCACGATGGAGTAGGGCGATGGTTCGACTGCGGGATTCCGGGTGAGTCCCTTGCCGATAGCGTCGGCCACATGACCGGGCGCGGCTGGCTCATCAAGCGCGGCGACCGGTTTCGCGCAACCATCCAGGGCCGCGACATGGCCCGACCGCTCATGAACGGCATCATCCGCATGCTCGACCAGGGCACGCGGCTGCTCGATGTCGCGCTGATGATGTCGGTGCTGCAGCTCACCAAGGGGGAACTGGACAGCGCGCCCGGCGGCCATTGAGGTCGCGTGTTTAAGGCAAGGAGGGTCGATAAAATGGCGATGAAAAGCGTGCTTGTGGCGTGGATGCTGGCATCGGCCATAATTTCCGCTCCCGTCCACGCGGACGAACCCGGTGCGGCGACCGATGGCGTGGAGCAGTCCGATGCGGGAGACGATTTCTATTGCCGGGAACGCCGCCTCGGCCAGTGGTTCTATTGCGTCAGGCCCAAGGCTGAACCGGAAAAGCCAGCGCAAACGCCCCAGCAAAGCGCCGCCGATCGGATGGCGGCGATCACGAAGGAACTGGATGAGCTCAAGGCACGAGCGATCCTCGAACCGACAGAGCAGAATGTCATCGCCTATGTCCGTTTCCAGCGGGAGCAACTCGATCGCGCCTCGACCTTCTCAGACACCTGGCAGCGGGCGCTCTGGCAGAACCCCGATCTCGATTACACGCTTCAGCGGCCGGTCAGTACGGTCGGCAAGCGCGCCTGGCTCGATAATCGCAAGGCCGATCGAGACGCAGTGCTGGAAACATTGGGGCAGCGCTACGGGCTTTTCTATTTCTACGCGCAAAGCTGCGGCGCCTGCGAGATATTCGGGCCGATCCTCAAATCCGTGGCCGACAGCCATGGCATGGCGGTGATGGCGGTGTCGATGGACGGCGGGCCGAACCGCGATTTTCCCGATTATGTGGTGGATGCGGGCCAGCGCGTGCGCATGGGTGTGCCGGGCAACGAGACGCCGGCGCTGGTCCTGTTCGACACCGCGACCAAGCGGACGGTCCCCGTCGGGTTCGGGATGCTGAGCGCCGACGAGATCATGGATCGGATATTCATGCTGACCAACACCAAGGTGGGGAGTGATTATTGATGGCACAGCCAAGCAAAGACAGCAGGCTCCGTTCTCTACTTCAGCGCGGGGCTGCTGCCGTCACCCTGATGACGGCGGTGCATCTGAGCGTCATCGGCGTTGCCGACGCCAATGTGGCGTCCGAGATGAACAGCTTCTTCAATGATGCGGGGGGCGCTGCCAACATCACCGGGCCCACCGCCTTCCAGGGCCAGTCGGCGGGCTATTATTCGCTGGGCAATGTCTGGACGCGCTTTCCGCAGAAAAGCGTCTCGCCCTTCAACCTCCAGCTTCCGAGCGCGCGTGCGGGCTGCGGCGGCATCGATCTTTTCTCAGGTTCCTTCTCCTTCATCAACGCGTCCGAGATCGTGGCGATGCTCAAGGCCACCGCCAACAATGCGCTGGGCTTTGCCTTCAAGCTCGCGATCGATTCCGTCTCGCCTGAAATCGGCAAGGTCATGGACGAGTTCAGCCAAAAGGCGCAACTGTTGAACCAGATGAACATCTCCAGCTGCGAGACCGCGCAGGCGCTGGTCGGCGGCATATGGCCGCAGATGGACACGACCCGCGCCACTATCTGCGAGGCGGTCGGCAACAGCCAGGGTGTCTTTTCCGATTGGGCCGCCTCGCGCCAGGGCTGCAATAATGGCGGGAGCCGCGACAGCACAATCGCGGGTAATTCCGACGCGGCGATGAAGGACCAGCTGGTCGGCGAGAAGCATAATTATACCTGGGAGGCGCTCAGCAAATCCGCCAAATTCGGGGCGTTCGACCAGGAATTTTCCGAATATGTGATGACGTTGGTCGGCACGATCGTCACGACGCCCTCGACCGATGCCAGCGTCGGCGGCAAGGTGGTGATGTTCGGGCCTGCCGAGGATGCGGTGGTGACGGCGCTGCTCGATGGCACCGAAGGCGGCTCGGCGGTCAAGATTCTCAAATGCAATGATGGGGATTGCTATGATGTGGGTGAGCAGACGTTGACCATCCCCCGGGCGAGCGCCCTTCGCCCCCGCATCCAGCAGATGATCGATGACATGTATGGGAAGGTCCGCTCCAACACGGCGCTCACCGCCGCTGAACGCCAGTTGCTCAACCTCGCCACCGTCCCGCTCTACAAGATCCTGACCGTTTACGCCTATGCGCATACGCAGCTCACCTATGGCGAAACCGAGGCGCTGTCGGAGATCGTCGCGGTCGACCTTCTGAACGCCATGCTCGACAATATGATGGACCGGGTCGAGCAGTCGAAGGTCCATTATCAGACGGCCGACCAGGCGACCGCCGATCAGTGGAAGCAGCAGATCACCGCAGCCCGGCAGCGCTTCTCCCAGCGCGAGATGAAGCTCAACACCAAGCTCCAGGTGACCATGCAGGTGATCAACCGGACCATGGCACTGGAATCTACGCTCCAAAACAGCATGTCGCCAGGCATGGCCGCGGCATTGAGCTTCTCACGCGGGCTGTCCGCCCAGGGCCTCAACTAGGCGGGAGGGACGGGCGATGCTGGAGGTCTTCACGGTCGGCGGCGGCGAATATCTCGTCAACACCTTCAACGCCGTCGCGGCCTGGTCAGGCGGCGGGGGCTATCGCTCTATGATCCGCGTCGCCATGGTGATGGGCCTTATCTACTCGCTGTTCGTCGTCGCCTTCACCCTGAACTACAAGGCCTGGCTCAACTGGTTCCTGCAGGCGACGCTTATCTATATGTGCTTGATGGTCCCGACGGTCAGCATCAAGGTGACCGACCGCATCAATCCCAGCCTTGCCCCTGCCACCGTCGAAAATGTGCCGTTAGGCCTCGGCGTACTGGCAAGCTTCACCACCCAGATCGGCGATTATCTGACCCGCACGGCCGAGACCGTGTTCGTCATGCCAAGCGAGCTCAATTATTCCACCAACGGCCTCATCTACGGCGCGCGGCTCTTTGACGCGACCCGCAATTTCATCATCCGCGATGCTGAATTTTCGACGAACCTTGAGCAATATATGAAGCAGTGCGTGTTCGGCGACATCATGCTCTATCAAAAATCGCTGACCGATTTGGCCAAGGCGACCGATCTCTGGGCGGCGATCGCCACCGAGGCGGAATCGCGCTCACAGGAATGGCTCGAACGCAGCGGCACCACGGTCACGCCTTATATCGTGACCTGCCGCCAGGCCTATCAGATGCTCGACGCGCAATGGGCACCGATGATCGATGCGCATGCGCCGATCTGGGGGAAGGAAGCCTATCCCAAGCTCAGCAACACGCTGGCCGCCGACAAGCTCAAACATGACATCCCTGTCGTCAATGGCGCTTTTACAGGGTCCGGCGATGGCTTTGCCCAGGCGATGCGCCAGAATACGGCGATCAACGCCTTCATGCAGGCGCGTAACAATATGGTGGGTGGGGCGGCGGCCGGCGCGATCGACAGCTTCGCGCAGACCCGCGCCGACATGCAGGCGCGCAACACCTATAACAGCATCGCCCAGCAGGCGATGGCCTGGGTTCCGATCCTCAACATCGTGCTGACGGTCGTCTTCTTCGCCATGTTCCCGGTGATTTTCCCGCTGTTCCTCATGCCGCAAACCGGGGTGTCGGCGCTCAAGGGCTATGCGACGGGCTTTTTCTATCTCGCTGCCTGGGGACCGCTTTATGTGGTGCTTCACATGATCTGCATGACGCGAGCAGAGGAAGCCGCGACCGGCGTGGCCGAGGGTGGCATGACGCTCGGATCCTATGCCGGCATTGGCGCGGTCAACGCTGAAACCGCGACGATCGCCGGGTTCATGCTGATGAGCGTGCCGTTTCTCGCCGCCGGGCTCGCGCGGGGCGCCATGTCGATCGCCGGCCAATCCATGTCGATGCTGGCGCCGGCGCAGAATGCGGCGGAGGCAGCCGCGCTCGAGCAGACCACCGGCAATTACGCCTATGGCAATGTGAGCTGGGCAAACCAGACGTCCAATATGCGGCAGAGCGACCAGTGGAACACTGCGGCGACGTACCAGGACGGTGGGCCGGCCTATAGCTTCCGCAATGACAATGGGTCCGTGATGTCGGCGTTCGGCAATGGCAGCGAGGTGATCGACATGCATCAGGCGATTTCGCGCCTTGATGTCGAACCCCGCGCATCGACCGGCTTTGTGTCCGAACTCAGGGAGCAGGCGAGCGTCGCGGAGCGGCAGGCCAAAGCTTATGAAGCCGCGGCTTCGGACATCCTCACCAGTACCCACACCAATCGCAGCGCCTTTGGCACGTCGAGTGAGCAAAGTTCCGGGTGGGACAGCAGCCGCGGACGCTCATCTGGGACGTCGATCGAACGGTTCGATCGTAACACGGCGTCGTCCAGTGCAGGAACAGAGGAGAGGTCGTCGGTTGGTCAAAGTCAAAGCATTTCGCAAGGTCATGATAGGACGGCTGGAACAATTGACGCCGTCGCTGGCGAGATACGTGCCGGCATCGGTGGTGCAGGGGCTGGTGCAAAGGGAAAAAGCGGCCGCGGTATTGGTAGCGTATTACCAGGTGTTGGTGGGACAGTTAGCAAAACCGGGCAGCAAATTGATACGATGCGTCACAGCAACTCCGATCAACGAAATACGGAATCAAATAATTCCTCTTCGGTCAATATGCGTGACGAGCATGCAAATGGTTCAAATGCCAACGAGACGCTTGGAACCTATGACCGTGATGGAACATTCGATCGGGCTTCAATGTCTGCGAGTTCATCCAGAAGTACGGAGGATTCACTTTCGCGCGCCAAATCGTACCAAGAGACCGCACGAAAACTCCACGAACTATCGGAGCAGCTTAGTCGTGACGCGAGCTATGCCGAAACCCATGGAATGCAACTAAGCGCCAATCTTTCGCAAGAATTAGCGGATTGGTATCGCATGGAGCAGTCCCGCAATCCTGGAATGGGTGCTCCAGAATTGTGGGTGACCACGCTGACCGATCAGCAGCGTGATGCGAGGAATGCGTTGATCGGTTCATGGATGCAGCAAAAGCAATCGGCGATCCGAGAGGATGTGCAGGAATTGATACATAGCCCAAACCTTGTGGACGTTCCTCATCGAGAGATCGGAAATTTCGACACCGTCCGCGCGACATATCATCCGCATTCCGTGGAGGGGATTCCGAATGGACCAGATACCGGCGATGCAGGAGCAGCAGGCCGAATCATCAATCAGGGTAAAGATTCGATCGATAATGTTCGCGACAATGCAGAAATCCAGCGTGCGTCTGCGGTACGGGGATCAGCGGATGTTCAGGCAGATGTGAACGCTGATCATGAAATAGGCTTCTTCCAGGATCCCCGCTTACGGAGATAGATTGGGATCAAATGTAGATGAAATAGGCGACGCACGAGAATGCGATGAGATAGGCGATGGCGTAGCCAATACGTTGGGCGGTAGTCTCGTCTCCGTCTCCAATCTGATTGGGCTGAAGCGGATCAAACTCATCCTGCGTCATGTGCACGATTGGACAAGCAGGGCTATCCTGCGTCATTCCATATGTGTTCAGGTCGATCTTAAGCACAGCAGCCTCCAAGAGGCTTATATTCGAACCGACGTTCTTCATCAATATCAGGTGTTTAATTCAACTTGAGTTCCGCTCTAACTGCCGAAACACTGTATCGCTTGAGCCGCTGGTCCCAAACGGTGGAAGCGCTGAATGGATGCAGTCGATCAATTTGCAACCCTTCAGAATTGGGCTGAGTCGCGGATCGACATGCGTATCGAATGTGCCTGTGGCCGGACCGTCAATATTCCCTCCAACCCGATTCTGGGTCGTTTCCGGTTTGATAGCGCCGTGTCAGAGGCGGCGAAACCGCCGTATCGGGGGTTCCCGTACGGGTTTCGCCAAAAGTAGCGGTAGGAAAACGGGATAAATTCAACGATTTAGAAATTACCATCGTGAAGTTTCCTCATTAATTCAGTAGCTTGGGATTTTGTGCAGGTTATGGGGTCGCAGCCTTGCGCGGGTGCCCACGCTCCCTGATCGGGAAGTGCAGCTTTCCGTGCATGTTGCTGTGGCGGACCGCGACAGGTGCTACGTGCGCGAGATATTCCGGCGGGTAGCGGCCCGGTCGCGCATCAACGACCTCCTGCATCGCTGCAGTTTTCCAAGCCATGACGATGTTTGTCAGCAGCGTCAGCGCGCCTGAGACTGCCACAATCTCGCTGTGCTTGCGTCCGTGTTTCGCCTCGATCCTGCCCGCCAGGATTGCCCGTTGCAGCTGGTGCACGGATTCTCCCTGAGACAGATTGCGATGCACCTCGCGTCGAAAGTCAGGCTTGACCAGGTAATCGAGCAGGAAAAGGCTACGCAGGACCTTCCCGACCAATGTCCCGGCCTCATAGGTTGCCGTGCCTCTTGCCGCACTTCCGTGCCGATCGATGATTGTCGCGGCCGAACTGTGGCCGGTCTTCAGCGACATGATCACATGGAGCAGGCTGTCCCAGCCTTCCTTGGCAAGCCGCGAGACTTTGACGCGCACCACCATGGGTTCGAGGGTTTGCGGAACGGCTACGCCATCGGGCAGGTACAATTTCCTCGTCGCCAGATCGGCCAGTCGTGGAGCCAGATCAAAACCAAGGAGCTTGGCGGCGGCCATGGCAAAATGGGTGAACCCATGGGTGTCGACGGCGAGCCTTTGCAGTTCGCAGACTTTCTGGTTCAGCGCGCCTTCGATCGCGACGCCCGCCTGTCTGAGGTTCAGCAGCACGGGCTGATCGTAGATGATTGCCCATTGATCGACGACATGCGTGTACGTGCCAACTGCCGGAGTGCGCCGCCGAGGTTCAATCCGGGCCAGCCAGAGATGGCGCGTCGCATCCATGCTCATCATGTCGGCCGAGCCAGCAATGCCGGAGCCCCACAGGCGCGTGATGGGATTGGCGAGCATCGATGCAGCCACACGGTCACTTGCAGCCCGAAACTGTGCGTTCTCTTCCAGCGTTCGCATCATCATCTCGATGCGATCATCGCTCACGCCGTCCAACATGCGAGCCATGTCGGCGGCGGTCTTTTCCGTACCAAGCGCCAGCAATGCAGCGTAGAGCACTTCCAGCTCGGCAGGACGGGTAGGGGCACGGCCCAAAAGCACGCTCGAAAATCCCGTCGAGCAGTCGACGGAGACCATCACCGCGGGAAGTTGGACGTCGCCGATCTGACCGAACAACGCAGACCTAGTTTCGTCGACAGCGGGATCCTTTGGCGCAGCCGACAGCCGCGGAACCTGGAACCGATCGTTGGCAATGCCGATTTCGCCATCGGCGATGGCTTCGCCGAGCATTTCCATCCGCAATGCAAGCGGTTCCTGAAACCGGCGAAGGTAAGCCTCGATCGTCGTTGGCCAGCCATTGTTCCGCAAGGCTTGTGCCCGAGAATTCGCCCAGGTGATAGCTGGCATGAGCTGATCGGCAATACTACGGTGATGCACGCTGTGGCGTGAGCTGGCAGATCCATTGCGAAGGGCGCGTTTCAACAACATAGCCGTAGCCACTTCGAAGGCTGCAAACCTCTGGCCAGGGTTACCGCCCAATATTGCGGCGCCGGAAGGCGACCGAAGGAACGGCTCGCATTCCCACTCCATCAGATCTGTTTGGCGTTTGGAATATTTACTAGCGAGGGTTTCCAGTGCTTGCTGAAGCGGATGAGCAGCCGCGACATCGATCGGCAACGTGCAGACCTGTTGCATGAGGGCGCGAAGTCGCGATGGCGCTTCGCTCATTTGAACGCGAATGGCGGCAACCTTGCCTTTTGTCGCAGGCAAGGATCGCAAGGGCTGCATCGCGCGCAGCGCGACCTGTCGAAATTCGGCATCGATCATTTGGCGGTCGTCGAGCGCGCCGATCATGATGCCTAAACTGGACCGATAGAGTTTCAGCTCGTTCAGCGCGCGCTCTTCCACCGTATTCCGCGCCTGACTCCACAGCTGCCCAATTCGACGACCGGTCTGCATCAAAACGGCGTCAGTCGCTTCCAGTAATTGCAGCCTCAACCAGCAGCCAATCTCGACCGTGCGCCGGGGCTCGGTGAGGCGGGAAAGGGTGGCCGCTTTTTGGCGCGCAATACGGACAGCGTGGAGGCGAATCCGGCCGACTGTCAGGTTCGGCAAGGCAAGCCGATCAGCACCAAGCGATTGAAGTTCAGTGATACGGGATTGCATCATTTGGATATCGTTCCGCCCGAAGCCTTTGGCAGGTGCGCGGAGCCAGTCGAGCAAGGATACGCTTTTGGGGATGGATCTCGCGGCGGAAAGACGACTTGACCAACTGAACCGCACCGAGATTGCCGGAGGCAAGTTTTCTTAAATTAGGCAGCCAGTGGGACGTCGTCCAGCATGGCGTAGTAGCGTTGCTCCGCTTCGACGGGCGGAACGTTTCCGATCGGCTCCAGCAGGCGCCTGTTGTTGAACCAATCGACCCATTCCAGCGTGGCGTATTCGACGGCTTCGAACGAGCGCCAAGGTCCTCGACGGTGGATCACTTCGGCTTTGTAGAGGCCGTTGATCGTTTCGGCCAAAGCGTTGTCGTAGCTGTCGCCGACGCTGCCGACGGATGGCTCGATGCCGGCTTCAGCGAGGCGTTCGGTGTACTTGATGGACACGTATTGCGATCCGCGGTCGCTATGATGGACCAGGCCGCCGCGATGAACGGGCTGTCGGTCGTGGATGGCCTGCTCCAACGCATCCAGCACGAAGCTGGCATGCGCTGTTCTACTGACGCGCCAACCCACAATGTAACGGGCGTAGACGTCGATCACGAAGGCAACGTAGACGAACCCCGCCCAGGTCGCGACATAGGTGAAGTCGGAAACCCATAGCATGTTCGGCGCCGGAGCATGGAACTGGCGGTTGACCTGATCGAGCGGGCGTGGGGCCGCCTTGTCTGCAATCGTGGTGCGAACCGGCTTGCCGCGGATCACCCCTTGCAGACCAAGATTTCGCATCAACCGCTGCACAGTGCAGCGCGCGACATCGAAGCCTTCGCGCTTCATCTGCCGCCATATCTTGCGCGCACCGTAAACACCGAAGTTCTCGGCAAAGACCCGCAGAACTTCGGGCTTCAGCTCCTCATCTCTCCGGACACGAGCAGATTGCAAAGCCGGGTCTCGCCGCTTGGCAAGGCGTTCGTGATAGGTGGATGGGGCGATCGGCAGAACCCGGCAGATCGGCTCGACCCCATAGGCATCGCGATGTTCGTCGATAAAGGCGATCATCGTTTGAACGGGCGGTCGAGCTCCGCCTGGGCAAAATATGCCGACGCCTTGCGCAGTATCTCGTTGGCCTGCCGCAGTTCGCGGACTTCACGCTCCAATGCTTTGAGTTTCTCGGCGGTCTCCGTCGGCACGCCTCCGCGCTTGCCGCTGTCCACCTCCGCTTTCTTCACCCATTCCAGCAGCGTGTGACCGGAACACCCGATCTTCTCGGCAACCGATGTGATCGCAGCCCAGCGTGAGGGATAATCGCCCTCGTGATCCAGCACCATCCGGATCGCTCGCTGCCGAACCTCAGGGGCGAACTTGTTCGTCGTCTTGCTCATCGTAGACCCTCACTCTCAGGAGTTAAGGCCTCCGGCAATCTCGGTGCGGTTCAAACTGCCTGTCAGTTCGGCCCCAACTGCAGCTTCGATCTCCGATCTCAGACCTTCCAATACATGATCCTGCGCCGCGGCGGCAAGTCGCTCAAGCAACCGTTCCCCTGGCAAGACATACGAACGATCGTACAACCACCGACGCGCTTGACGTATCAAATCGGGCCTCGAGATCTGTGTCTCGGCTTGGCATCGCAAGAAGGCCGTCAGCATTCGCAGCACACCGTCTTCCGCAGACCGCCAGCCGATCGCTTCGGCAGCCAGCCGTTGATGCGCGAACAGCGTCTCCGGCGTCGATAGATTGCACGCAACGTTGCGATCTGTGGCGCTGGAATGCCGGCATGATTGGCAACGAACTCGAGGATTCCGGGCGGAATTCTTTCGAACCCGGCTAACGGACGGCCGGTCATACGCAGGAATCCGATGTGCAGGAGCGCCCTAAGCGGGTCAAAGGCCGCCGACGCGAAGAGACATATGGGAGCATATGCTCGGCCGGCTGGAAAAAGTACTCGATCTCCGCATGGGTCAGTGAAGTGGGCAACGCGTCAACGCCCAGATATTGCTCTCGCCAGCTTTCCATCGGCAGCTCTCCTTTGCCGACAGACAAGGCTATGGGAATTCTTGCGGAGAGTCTTTGAAAACCTGAATGCCACACAACCCATTGATATTACGCGGAGCGGCAATGCGGCGTGTCGGCAACATGCTGATTTATCACAACTATTCTTACCGCTACTTTTGGCAAAAGTGGTACGGGAACCCCGTTACGACCAACTGAGGAACTTCCATGCAGCGGCATGACATGATCGACGCGATGCGCGGGCTTGGACTCAAGGGGATGGCTGGCGCGTTCGATGAGGCCGTTACCACCGGCCTTCAGCGGCAGCGCACGACGATGGAGATACTGACCGATCTGCTGCGCGCGGAGGCAACCCACCGCCGCGCAGCCTCGATCCGATACCGAATGACAGCCGCCAAGCTGCCGGTGGTGAAAGACCTCGATGCCTTCCACTTCGAAGTGACGCCGATCAACGAGGCGCTGGTCCGTTCGCTACACAGCGGCGCG